>OFME01000038.1_pt1 | contig 103670 bp, 80 predicted proteins | sample 1541381 | NCBI WGS metagenome assembly OFME01 (sample SAMN04209243, study PRJEB22552) | human gut metagenome | biome: gut; material: feces | host: Homo sapiens | place: USA: Oklahoma
CCGGCCCTCAGGGTATCGGGTTCCCACATTCATCCGCACATGTGCGGATGAATGTGGGAGGTGTTCGGATGAAGTTGATAATCAAGGGTTGCATATGGAAAGATTGAGTCGATGGTCGGCGGTCAATGCCCGCGGCCCGTATTCGTATGCAACAAGGAGCGCCCATGTCCCCATCTCTAATCTCAAAATCCCAACCGTCGCTGTCCGCGCAGGCTAAGCGTCTGGTGGCAATGCGCTTTCTCATCTACACCGGCTTCCAGACCAGTTACTTTATCGGCGTCATCGGAACGCTTACCTATGCGGACGGCGCCTCGGTCGTCGCGACGTCGCTGGCCGTTCTGTTTATGAACGTCTTCGTGATCCTGGGGTCCTTTGCGGGCGGTGCGGCGCTCGACGCCTGGGGTCCGCGCCGCCATTTTATGCTGAGCATCGTCGGCACGCTGGCAACGGGCGCGGCGATCATCGCCTTTGGCAGCGCGACCGGAACGGTCCTTGCCGGCGCAGTACTCTTGGGTTTTGTGATGGGGTTCGCCCAGCCCATCGCCACGTCCTACCCGGCATACCTCACCGACGACCCGGTCGAGCTCAAAGACATCAACTCTGCCATCACCATGTTCTCCAACGTGAGCATCATCGTCGGCCCCACGCTGGGCGGCTTTGTGGCGGCTGCAGCATCGTCGCGCGCGGTGTTCGTGCTCATGATGCTGCTCACCCTGCTTGCATTCATTGCCGGCTGGGGCTTTAAGCCGCAAACAGGTCGCGTCGCCGGACGGGAGAATGCCGATTCGGCAGAGGAGGGGGAGCGTGCGGGACAAAGCCCCAACCTCAGCACGTCCGCCCGCGCCACCTTCGCGACTAGCATCAAGACGGTCTTCACCAACAGCGTCCTCGCCCTGCTCTTCTGCATCATCTTCCTCTCGAACTTTGGCTACGGAGCCTTCGATCCGCTGGAGTCGTTCTTCTATCGCGACGTCCTGCACGTCGGCGTCGAATGGATGGGCTGGCTCTCGTCGGCCTGCGGCGTGGGCGCAGTGCTGGGCGCCGTGGTCGCGCTCCGCATGCCGCCGCGCCTCGTCAGCCTTAAAACGCTGCTCGTGGCGCTTATGTCCGTGGGCCTGGGAAGCCTGCTTTACGTGGGCACGCCGTACGTGGGCGTGGCCCTTATTGGTCAGATCGCCCTGGGCGTGGCCTGGGGCGTCGTCAACCCGCTCCACAACACCATCGTGCAAACGACAGCGCCGCTCGAGCAACTCGGCCGCGTCAACTCGGTCATGGGCTTTGGCAACATGTTCGCCGGCGTGGCCCCGCTGGCGATTGCCCCGTGGCTGGCGGCGACGTTTGGCGTGCAGCAGACGCTCGTAGGGGCGGGCATGGTCGTGACGGCGGTTCCCGCGGCGCTGCTGCTGTTTGGACGCCGGCATTTGGATCGTGCCGCAAAGCAGTAAAAACCGTCACAACATTCGATGAAAATCGCGATTTTGCCGAAAAACGCCGAATGTTGTGATGGTTTGCGCCCCGGGCCAGGCCACCCTTCGGGTCCGGCCACCACAAAGGGGCCAGGCACCTTTGTGGTGGTTTTTGCTTTGACGGGCCGCGCCTGCGCCTTGGTATACCATGTACACCATTTCCGACCTCATCCAGCATCGCCGCACAACCCAGAAAGGCCCCCATGGACACCACCTTCAGCCACATCAAAGCCGTGTTCTGCGATATCGACGGTACGCTGCTCACGAGCCAGCACACGGTGTCCCCGCGCACCGTGGCGGCGATCCGCGCCCTGCGCGAGCGCGGCGTGCTCTTTGGCCTGTGCACCGGGCGCGACGCCCACGCGACCGAGGCCATGTACGAGCTCTGGGGCATCGAAGGCCTGGTAGACGTGCTGGTGGGCTGCGGCGGCGCCGAAGTCGTCGACCGCGCGCACGGCATCAACGAGCTGAGCTTCCCGCTACCGGGCGAGACCATCGCGCGCATCTGCGAGCACATGGCAGGCCTGCCGGCAACGCCCGTTTGCCCCCGGGACGGCGTACTCTATGTGCCCGAGAGCAATGCGTGCGTCGAACACCTGTCGCGTGTCGACGGCGTGCCCTACAAGGTGGTCGACTTTGCCGTGTTTTTGCGCGGGCCTCAGCCCAAGGTGATGTTTACCATGGCGCCCGAGGTGATGCCGCAGGTCATCGAACGGGCGTCGTCGCTCGCCGATGACACTGTTAAGGCAGCTGCTCTACAGACCACGCAGCGACTCTACGAATTCATGGATCCGCGCGTGTCCAAGACGCGCGGCCTTGTGCGCGTGGCGGAGCTCAACGACATGGGGCTCCAGGACATCTGCGTGTTTGGCGATGCCGATAACGACACCTGCATGGTGGCCGACGCCGGCGTGGGTGTGGCCATGGCAAACGGCAGCGATGCCACCCGCTTCGCCGCCGATTTTGTAACCGCCAGCAACGACAAAGACGGCATCGCGATTTTTATCGAGGAGCATCTGCTGTAGCGCCGGGGGAGAGCCACCACAAGGGGAACAGGCACCTTTGCGGTGGCCTCAGGCGATTTGGGCGAGTTGATGCCTAAAATCTGCGCGAGAATCAAAATAACGTTGTCTGAACATTACGCTTCTAACCACCGATGAGTTAAAGATATTCTCATCAGTTTGGTAGGGTATTTCTCCCGGTAAATGACCTACAGCTCATGGTCAATTTTCGACTGTTTACAGGATGTTTACTCTTGAGCAAAAGGTTGACAATTCGCTACAAAACTATCGGTTTATTTGCCCAGATGTTCAACAATCGTTACAATATTCATTACTAAGCGTGCGCAATTTCAGGTTGCGCAGATACGTTTGATAGTGAAAGAGCAAGATCGCGGTCTCTTGGGGATGAGACATCGATGAAAGCGAATTCAGAAAAAACTAAGCAGAGTAAAAAAGCGACGCGCCGCGTACTGGCAGGCGTTTTGTGCGGAGCCTCCGTTTTGAGCCTGGTGCTGTCGCTCGTCATGCCTCCGATCTCGCAGGCCATTGCCAACGATGCCCAGACGGTTCCTGCCGAGGAAACTGTGATGGGGGGGGGTTCCTCAAGTGAGTCTACTGATGTAGATAACACCAACAACGGGGATACCGAAAACCAGAATAGTGACGACGCAGAGGGTGGCGAGTCTGGCTCTTCAAATAGTGTTGAGCAGGCTCAGAGTGCGAATGCGGCTTCAGCGGGAGCGACGGCCACCGTGAAGCCGGGAATTTACGTTCCCACGTCTATCGGTATCGGTACGAATATCAATGTCTCAACCCCTGATCCCGGCGTGGCCACCTACGTCGGCCGCGACATGTACATCGGTGGTAAGCCGAGCGATAAGCCGAGCGACGGCACTATCGATCTTGATGCGGACAACGCCCCCACCGGCTCATATGCCGCTGAGGCGGAGGGCCTTACCGTGGTCCGTGGCAAGCTTGCCATGAATCCACTCAAAGAGAGCTGGCCCTATAATAATAGTGGCGGCGCTGGTTTCCGCTTTGGCACCGTTGGTTTTGGTTCCCAGTTCCGTCCTGTCTACGGCAGCACCGTGCTTGCGGTCGCCGGAATCGACAGTGCGATCACCAAAATGAGCGTTGGTTACAACGGCAACTTGCCGGGGGCGACTACCGTTGGCGCTTGGAACAAAGGCGCTTGGGTCGGACAGCAGAGACCTTTTGAGGGCGCGACTCCTTCCGGCTTTGCCTACACCGCGCAAATCGCAGGCCCCATCACATACTGGCGCGATAGCGACTATAAACGCCAGTCTGTGGTGACAATGCAGGGTAATTGGTACGAGGGCTTGTCTGCTCTGGAAAGCACCCTGTTCAATAAAGCTGTTGATTTGACTAATGTCAACGGTAGCGATTATTCGAGCTATAACGGTACAAATGGATACCTCTCGAAGCTATCGAAACAGCTCGACTCGTTTAAAGATACCGGCGAGGTGGATGTCAACGGCTTTGCAGAGCCTAATAGCAACTACGTCATCAACAAGTACAATAACGACGGAACAAGCTATACACTCAAATTCGATGGTAGCGACGATGGTAGCGGCAAGTCTGTTTCCGGTGCGCTCGATACCGGAATCCCGAACAATAAGATTCGCAACACCGAGCGACTCATCACCTTTACCGGCGATGGAACTTCTATGCAACAGGTCTTCACCATCGCCGGTTCCGAGCTCTCCAACTGGAAGGATGGCGTCTACTACCGCGGCGTCGACTTTAAGTTCACCAATATCCCCGAAGGCGCATCCATTGTCGTGAACGTTACAGGTACTAATCCTGTCGAGTTCCACAACGGCTGGCGCTTCTGGTGGGGAGATACAGAAATATCTCGCGGTTACGAGAGTCAGTACGCCAAGAAAGACCTTGACGCGAAATACTCGCTGGCCTCCCAGTCCATCATGTGGAACTTCGTCGATACCACCAGCCTTACCATTCGAGGCGGCATCGCGGGAGAGGACCGCGCGGACTGGGGATACAGTGGCACAGTCAGCGGTGCTAAGTGGACTGACGACGATCCTGCGGCGGCTATGATCGGATCGATTCTCGTTCCCAACGGAAGTTTCGACGACCATGTGACTACCAACGGTCGCGTTTATGTGGGCGTCGATTTCTCAATGAACAGCCCGAAGGTTGCCGCAGCATTTGGTGAGGGTAACTCGGCTTCCGTCATCGATATGGATCAGGAGCGTCACAACTTCCCGTGGTCCGGGTCGTATACACCGGACGGCTCTGCCATTGCGTGGAGCAAGGTCGACGCTGCGGACGGCACTACGCTGCTCCCCGGTTCCTCGTGGGCTATCTATGGTTCTGTCGAGGATGCTGTCGCGGGCAATAGCAATAACGCTATCGTGACGGTGACTGACGGCGATGCCAACGATTACGATTCGGATGATGGCGAGCTTCAGTTCAACTATTTGAATCAGAAGGCCAAAATTGGCGATCCCAACGATAAAGACTACTTCACGTACTACATTCGCGAGGTCAAGGCGCCGGCTGGTTATCAGAAGTCGGACACCATCTACTACGCAATCATGAACAATACCGGCGAGCAGGTGAACTATGTTCAGGGTTATGTGGATACGGTGAACGGAAATAAGCTCGTTTCATTCGATGATTCCAACACCACGGGCGCCATCTCCAACACCAAGATCACCGGTACGGTGTCTTGGACCAAGGTTGAGGAAGGAGACAAGGGATACACTCCTTTGGCTGGTTCCGAGTGGAAGCTTGCGAAACTGGGTGCCGATGGTACGACCGAGGCGCAGTCTTGGACCGTGAGCGACCAGTCGGCTTCGGGCGAGACCACGTGGGCCGATGCCGACGTCACGAATGGCAAGTTCAAGCTCGAGGGTCTGCTGCCGGGCACGTACACGCTTGTTGAGACCCAGGCTCCGTTTGGCTACGAACTGAAGAACACCTACAAGTTCACGGTGGACAGCACAAACGGCTCCATTACGTGGAAAGAGAACGAGCAGCCGAGCATCGTTGGCGGCACTACGTACATCTCCGACAAGTGCAGTGCTACGTCCGTGAAGATCCCGGTGACCAAATCCGTTCGCAATACGGATTGGCCGAAGGATGCTGACGGCAACTATGTGCCGTTCGAGTTCAGCATTGTGGCTACGGGTGACTATGCAGCCGAAGCCCCCATGCCCGAAGCGCCCAAGATTTCTGTTGCCCCAAAGGCAACGGAGACCGCCGCCGACAAGCTCAACAACATCACGGCGACCTTTGGCGCCATGACGTTCAACAAGTCGCACCTGTCCGATACCCCCGGTACGGCGGATGACTACGCCAGGACCTACACCTACACGGTGAAGGAGGTCGCGCCTACCACCGGTGCCATCGACAAGCTTCGCTACTCCAAGGCCGAGTACCAGGTGGCCGTCACGGTGAAGGCCGTCATGGATGAGACCACTGGCAAGTACTCCGGCCTCACCACCTCCACCACGGTCACGCAGGTGAAGGACGACATGGGCAACACCGTGAGTAACACCATCGGCAAGGACGCCGCGCCCAACGCCATTCCCGCCTCCACCTTCACCAACACCTACTCCACCTCTTTGCCCCTTTCTGGTATGTCGGGCGTCACTCTGACGTACCTTGCCGGCGCGGCGGTGCTTTGCGCTGCTGCAGCCTGGATGCACATTCGTCGCAAGGCGAATGCGAAGGGAGGTGAGCGTCGTGAATAAGAAAGTTTGCTCCTTCCCGATCTTGTTTGCGCTGCTTGCCCTCCTGATTGGCACCTGCGCGGTTGTGTTCCCCGCATCCGCGCAGGCCGCGCCGACCTCGACCGGTTCCATCACGGTGAGCGGCACCGTGGCGAGCAGCTACGACGCCTACCAGATCTTTAGCGCCAACGTCGTCGACGGCGACGGCGACGCCAAGATCGCCACCGACCTCGCTTGGGCAAACGACGCCGCGCGCGACGCCGCGCTGCCTGTGCTGCACAGCGTCGGCATGCCCAATTCCCAGACCACCGCGCAGGAAGCTGCCGAGTGGCTCAACACCGATTCCCACCTTACGAGCGCGCTGAGCGCACAGCTCGCTCGTTCCCTCCAGAGCTCTGGCGCCGAGCCCGTGGCCCTTAACGCGGGCACGGCGGCCGAGCTGCCCTGCGGCTACTGGCTCATCGTCGCCGACGACGACGCCATCGCCCAGAACGAGGCCGGCACCGCGCCGATCATGGCCCTGGTGGGCGGCAGCGCCGTCACCGTCAAGCCCAAGGCCGCGACCCCCAAGGTCGCCAAGCACGTGCTGGAGGACAGTACCGCCGCCTGGGGCAAGGCCGCCGACGCCACGGTCGCCGACGACCTGTATTGGCGCCTCTCTGCCACGGTCCCGGCGGGTCTCGCCGCCTACGACACCTACGCGGTGCAGTTCGTCGACACCATGAGCGCGGGACTCGACCCCTCCAAGGTGGCCGCGAGCATGCGCGTGTACGTGGCGGCGGGCGCGGACGGCGGCTTCGACGCCGTCTCGACCGGTAAGGACGGCCGCGCCGGCACCGAGCCCGCGAAGGGTTGGACCGACATCACGGCCCAGTGCGCCACCAAGGTAGCGGCGGACGGAACCTTCACCGTGCGCACCGGCGACCTCATCGCCGCGCTCGGCGGGGCCGACGCCTTTACCGCCGGCGCCCGCGTGGTCGCCGTGTACAACGCGCCGCTCAACAGCGCATGCAACCACGGCATCGCGAAGGGCAACCCCAACGAGGTCTACCTGCGCTACCCGCGCTCTCCCTTTGCCGACCAGTCCGGCGACGCGGGCTTCACCCGCACGCCGAGCGACGATGCGTGCGCCTACACCTGGGATCTTGCGCTCACCAAGCGCGGCAGCGACGGCGACAAGCCGCTTGCCGGGGCGGTCCTGAGCATCGCCGACGACCGCGGTCGCACGCTAGCGGCTGACGGCACGTGGGATGCGGAGGGCAAGGCCACCGTCACCACGGGCGAGGACGGCCGCGTGACCGTCTCGGGCGTGGACTCGGGCAAGCTGGAGGTCCGCGAGCTCAAGGCACCCAAGGGCTACGCCGCCTTTGAGGGCACACGCTCCGTGACGGTCAAGGCCGAGTGTCTGGACGTCGACCAGGTGGCCGCCGCCAAGCCCAAGCTCACCATCACGGCAGAGTCGCCCCTGCGCGCCGACAGCGCGGACGGGTCGACGGGCAGCCTGGAGGCGTCGCTCATCAACACGCCCACCGGCACGCCCCCTAGCACTATCACCGGAGGCTTCATGCCCTCGACAGGCGATATGGCAATGTACGCCGCGGCCGCCGCAGCGGTCGCCGGAGCCGCACTCCTCGTGGTCGCGCTCCTGATCAAGCGGGGAGGTGGCAGCCATACAGAGTAGCCAATGGCCCCACAGAGAGCGGGGCGAGACATAACCAAGCAGATGCTTAGACACAGACACACGATGATCGATCGAATGGGAATCAAACGGAAAGCAGGGGAAAAGAAGATGAGCATGAGTAAGAACATCGCACGCCTGGCAGTAACCGCCGGCCTCACAGCAGCGCTGAGCTTCGGCGGGGTTATGGCGCCGGTGACCATGGCGTTCGCGGCTGAGGGCGGCAGTGCCACAAGCTATGTGCCGACGGCGACAACGATCGGCAACGTAACCATTACTGAGAGCACCTATGCCGACACCACGTTTAAGGGCATCCAGATTTTCAAGGCCACGGTGACACAGGATAAGGCTGATGCGGATGGCGATGGCACCGCTGAAGGAGATTGGAAAGCGGATGGCGATAAGACGCTGTCTGATATCGACTGGGCATCTGATACCGTGAAGGACGCTGTGACCGGGGAATTTGCCGGTGTTCCTGGTGCGCCTGGCGCAGATGCTGGAGCTCAGGCATGGGCCAAGTACATTAACGAAAACAAGGGCAGCAATGTTGGCAAGGACGCTCGGGTTGATGCCGGCAGTACACTCGACAAAATCGCTAAGTCGCTTGAAAAACTGACGTGGAAAGACGCGAAGCAGGGCACCAAAGGGACCTTTGATGGAATTGACGCGGGCTACTGGCTCTTTGAGACAAAGTCGGTTGGTAAGACTACTGGGGAAGATGGTAATGATGATGCTTACACCTCGCCGATCTTTACCATCGTCGGCGGCGCCGATGTAAATGCGGAGCCCAAGAAGGACGTCCCCAATGTCACCAAGGCCGTCAAGGACAACAAGGACGGCAAGTGGGTTACGGACGACAGCAAAACTGTTTTCCAAGCTGCAAACAAGGCGGCTGACTCCGCTGCTGGTCAGCTGGTTGAGTATCAGCTTGCCGGTACTGTCGCGAGCAACATCAACACGTACATTAAGTACAGCTACACCTTCACAGACGAGCTTCCTCTCACGATGGCTCCAGAGCTTGGCAATGACAACAAGCCCGTTGTCGAGGTTAAAATTGGCGAGAGCATCGTTAGTTCCGATTCCTACACCGTGTCTTACAGTACGGATGGCGGCAAGAATACCCTGTCCGTCTCTTTTGATAATCTGAAAGAAGCCAAGGATTCCAACAACAACCCTATTACCGTTAACGGCGATTCGAAGGTCTATGTGAATTACAAGGCCAAGCTTGATCCTGAGAAGATTTCGGCAGACATGCTCGGTAAAGCACAGGAGAACAAGGTCAAACTGACCTACTCCAACAAACCGCACACTACTGACACCGGCACCACGGTCGATCACTCCGCCTACGACTACACCTACGGCATCGACGTTATCAAGGTCGGTAGCGATGCAGAAACTAAGCGTCTTGAGGGGGTCGAGTTCACGCTTCAAGAGAAAAACGGCGATACTGTTGAAGAGAAATATATCGACTCCAAGGGCGTGAAGCACGAGAAGACTGACAAGGTTACGCTCAAGACGGACAAGGACGGCAAGATCAACGTCATCGGTCTTGACGAGGGCACCTATATCCTCAAGGAGACCAAGCCTGCCCCTGGCTACAACAACTCTGCTGCCAACGGTGTTACGTTTACCATTGCGCGTGGCACGCTTAAGCAAGACCGTTCTGATGTAATTCCTGAGGTAAATTCTGCCAATGTCACAGCTGCTGATGGCGTCGTGAAAGACAATAAGGCCACCGCTTCTACCGGTAAGCTCAGCTTCACCATTGTCGACCAGAAGGGCTCCGGCCTCCCGCTCACCGGTCTCAACGGCGTGACCTTCACTTGGATCGCTGGTGGCGCGGTGCTGTGCATCGGCGTGGCACACCTCATCCGCAGCCGTAAGCAGGCTGAGGAGTCCGAGCAGGAGTAACGCTCGCTCACCCATCCCTTTGGCAGGTGGGATGTGATGGCCATGAGACTTGCGGACACTTTTCTCGTCCATCCACGTTCTTGCTTTGCCATTCTCTTTTCGGGGCAGACTCCGCACTGGAGTCTGCCCCGTTCTTTTTGGACAACACAGGCAGCCTCCACCGTCCGATGCGGACTCATCCGTCATCGCGTTTCTTGACTCGTATGAGGTTCGGTTTAAGGTCCGTAGGCGCTCGCGCGGTGCGGACGGTAGAAGGCATTTGCGCCGCAACAAGCGCAAATAAGAATGCCCGGGGGTCGGATCCCGGGCATTTAACAAAACCAGAAAACTAGGCCGCCCGCGCTTTCGAACACTTACGCGGGGTGCGTCGTTTTCTATTGACATTGTATCCCGAATCGCTCTGCCGATTCGGGATATTTTGAAAACGCAAGTATGGGCTTAGGCACGAACGAAATCTCGTTAATTCCGAAAATTATGTATAATTCCAATATGAAATGGAATCAAACGAAAACGATGGAAATGAACGAAGCGCTAATCTACTTACAAGAAGCACTAGGCCTCTCCGCCAAGACCAAAACTTGGCCTGGATCCGCACGCTTGCCACTGCATCTGCGGGCGATTGAGGTCCGCGCTGTTGACGCAAACGGTTTTTCGTTTTTGCTTGCAAGCTTGCCTACTGGCGTCGGGCTTCCCGAGGCTAAGAGAGTCTATAGTCAGCTAGCCTTGCGCGCGGAGACTCCTGTTGCCGTTTCATTTCCTGATGCCGATGCACGTCAGCGCAAAGCATTGGTCGCACATGGGATTCCCTTTGTCTGCCCCGGTAGACAGGTTTTTCTTCCATTTATGGGCACAGCTTGCACGGAGAGGGGCGGTGCCCGGTTTCACAATCACGCGACCAAGATGTCACCCAACGCACAGGCTGCCGCAATCTGGGGAGCAGCCCAGGAGCCATATCGTCCCTATGACCTTTGTCGTGCGCTTGGGATTTCGGCAAGCCGCGCGAGTGAGGCCATAACCGAGCTTGTCGACAGGGGGCTCGCGAGGCGCGAACGTTGCGAGCGACGTGTCGTCGTGCTCCCTGTCGCCGTTGATCTTTTGCTCAGCGAGCACATGGCAGAACTCTCCTCGCCTGTCTCGAAGGTCATTTTTGCAAGGAAGACGCCGCAGATCGACTATCTTGTAGACGCCGGGGAGACGGCGCTCGCTGCGCGTTCGATGCTCGCTGCGCCGGGCATGGAACAAAAGGCCGTCTTTAGAAGTGCATGGCGTCAACTGAGCGACCTCGAAGTCGCAGACGGGGAGTTGCCGGATAACGAAACGGCGATGATCCAAGTGTGGCGCTATGCGCCCGTGTTTGCCGACTCCTCCCGCGTCGATGACATTTCGCTTGCGCTATCTTTGGCGGCGATCGACGATGAGCGAATTCAGCTCGAAGTCGATCGCATGTTTGGAAAGGAATATCCATGGCAAGAAGCGCTGTAGAAGGTCTCCAAGAATTTCAGCAGCATATGCAAGAAGCTGCAGGATCGTATGCTCTTATCGGCGGCACGGCATGCGACATTTTGCTCGCGGAGGCGGGGCTTCCGTTTAGGATGACTCACGATTTTGATGTGGTAATTGTCGCCGATGACCGGTTGCCTCAGACGGCAGAAGCTATATGGACTTTGGTGCGTGATGGCGGCTACCGCTGCGGCTGGGGCGAAGGCAAAGGCTCATGTTTTTATCGGTTTACAGAGCCTAAGAGGCCGGGTTACCCCCATATGATCGAACTCTTCGCGAAGTGCCCCGACTTTCTAAAGGGTCGTGAGGGGATTGATGTGGCGCCAATTCACGTTGATGAAAACATAAGCAGTCTTTCGGCAATTTTGTTGGACGATGCTTACTACAGCTTGTTCCTTCAGGGAATTCGGACCGTAGACGGCGTTTCGGTCCTGGGTACGGAATACATTGTCCCGTTCAAAGCGAAGGCGTATCTCGACCTAAAAGCTAGAAGGGAGGCGGGGGAGAACGTTGATTCGAAGAAGGTAAAAAAGCATAAACGCGATGCGCTGAGGCTTGCTCAGCTGCTCGGCGAGTCAGAAGGTGTCGACCTGGGCGGAGAACTGAAGGACGATATGCTTGCGTTTGTCAAAGATTGTGAGGTAGGCGACGTCAATCTGAAACAGATCGGGGTTGCGGGCGTAACGATGGTGCAGTTGCTCGAGACGATGAAAGCAACATATGGCTTGATTGGTTGAGTGGGGTTACGTGGTTCGGACGGTGCAGTCTAGCTGCGTTGTCCGGAGTACGAGCTCGTGAATCCGCTATTATTTGTTTAGACAACCTGAGCTGTAAAGGAGTGACCGGCGATGGTGCAGGGCGCCAAACATATGAAGAGCAATAACGCCGCGGCCAACGGTGGCTCAAGCCCTCAGCCCAAACCTCAACCAAAACCTAAGCGCCGTCGCAGGCGACTGCCGCGCTGGGCCGACCGGCTCATCACCATCGTCATCATCCTTATTGGCGTGGGCCTTATGACCTGGCCGTGGATCTTGGACCGGCTCGGGGCCTCGGGCGTGTTTAACCAGATCAGCACGGTGTCCAGCACCGTGGACGCGCTGTCTGCCGAGGAGCGCGAGCGCATCCTGCTCCAGGCACGCTCCTTTAACGAGCAGCTGGCGGGCGAGGCCACCGAGCTTCCCGCCGACCAGATCGAGCCCTACGCCCAGCAGCTCATCTTTGACCGCGACCCCATGATGAGCTGGGTCGAGATCCCCTCCATCGACGTGAGCATGCCCATCTACCACGGCACGAGCGAAGAAGTCCTTATGGCGGGCGTCGGCCACCTGGAGGGCACGAGCCTGCCGGTGGGCGGCACCTCGACGCATTGCGTGCTCACCGCGCACTCGGGCATGCGCAACCTGAGCATGTTCGACGACATCCATTCGCTGGAGCCCGGCGACCTGGTGCTGCTGCACACCATGAACAAGACGCTCGCCTACAAGATGGTGGACTCCGAGGTCGTGCTGCCCGAGGAGATGGAGTCGCTGACCATCGAGCCCGGCGCCGATAAGGTGACGCTCGTCACCTGCACGCCTTATGGCGTGAACGACCGTCGCCTGCTGGTGCATTGCGTGCGCACCAAGTACAGCAAGAAGGACGTCGACAAGCAAAAGTCGCTGGCCGGCCGCCACTGGGGCAAGCGCGAGTTCGCCGTGCTCATCGTGGTCGTAGCCATTGTGCTGTTGCTGCTGGACATCGTGATCCACGCGGTCCGCAAGCGCCGCAAGGCCAAGGCCTCGGCATAAGACATTCTCCAGAACCACCACAATGGGGACAGGCACCTTTGTGGTGGTCGGGACTTCCAAACCATCACAACATTCGATGAAAATCGCGATTTTGACGAAAAACGTCGAATGTTGTGATGCTTTTCGCTGCGGACGAGACGGTTTTCGTTGTGGGCGGGACGGTTTTCGCTATGGACGGTGCGGTTTCGCTTCAGAACCGCCAGCCCGCAGCCTGCCAGCCCGCCGTCCTCGTTACGTTTTCGCTGCATTTGGGTAAAGCGCCTGCTCCAAGCCGGCGTTGCCCTGTATACTAAAACGGTTTAACTGTTATGCGGAAGGGAGCGCCTATGGCACTCAGCGAGAAAGACGTGCGCGGCATCGCCGAGTACGCAAAGATCGCACTGACCGATGACGAGCTCACCCAGATGACGTCCTACATGAACGACGCCGTCCAGATGCTCGAGCCCGTCTTGCAATATGACTTGCCCGACGTGGAGCCCACGTTCCATCCCATCGGAAGCCTGTCCAACGTGATGGGCGACGACCTGCGCGAGCCCGAGCGCGATCTGCCGCTCGACGTTGCGCTGGAGAACGCCGGCAGCGCGCGCGACCGTTACTTCCGCGTGCCGTCCATTTTGGGAGAGGGGGAGAGCGAGTAATGGCCCAGAGCTTCGATTCCCTTACCGCCGCCCAGATCGCCGCGGGCGTTGCCGCCGGCGACTTTACCGCTACCGAGGTGGCCCATGCCTCCCTTGCCGCCATCGAGGCGCGCGAGGGCGGGGTCCAGGCATTCCTGCAGGTGTCGCCCGAGCTCGCGCTCGAGGCCGCCGCGCGTGTGGATGCCGACCGTGCCGCCGGAAAGCCGCTGCCCCCGCTCGCGGGCGTGCCGCTGGCCATCAAGGACAACATGAACCTCGTGGGCACGCGCACTACCTGCGCTTCCCGTATGCTCGAGGACTACCAGAGCGTCTACACCGCCACCTGCGTCCAGCGCATGCTCGACGCTGGCTGTCTGCCCATGGGCAAGGCCAACATGGACGAGTTTGCCTTCGGTAGCTCTACCGAGAGCTCGGCCTTCCACCGCACCAATAACCCCTGGGATACCGAGCGCGTGCCCGGCGGCTCCTCGGGCGGTTCCGCTGCCGCCGTCGCCGCGGGCGAGGTCGCGCTCTCGCTGGGCTCGGACACCGGCGGCTCCATCCGCCAGCCGGCGTCGCTGTGCGGCGTGGTGGGCTTTAAGCCCACGTATGGCGCCGTGAGCCGCTACGGTGTGGTGGCCTTTGGCTCGTCGCTCGACCAGGTCGGTCCCTTCGGCCGCACGGTCGAGGACGTCGCGCTTGCCATGAACGCGCTCACCGGCGCGGGCCACGATCCGTACGACTGCACCAGCCAGGACTGCGCCGTCGACTTTACCGAGCACCTCAACGACAGCATCGAGGGCAAGCGCGTGGGCATCATCCCCGCGTTTATGGAGGCCGAGGGCCTGACGCCCGAGGTCAAGGCCGCTGTTCAGCGCGCCGCCCAGGAGCTGCAGAACCAGGGTGCCGAGCTGGTCGAGGTCGACCTTCCGCACCTGGACGCCGCCATCGCCGCCTACTACGTCATCGGCCCGGCCGAGGCGTTCTCCAACCTGGCTCGCTTCGACGGCATTCGCTACGGCTACCAGGAGGAGGGCTGCGCCAACCTGTCCGACCAGAGCTCGCTCTCGCGTGCCCACGGCTTTGGTGCCGAGGCCAAGCGCCGTCAGATGCTCGGCGCCTACCTGCTGAGCTCGGGTGTGTACGACAAGTACTACTACGCCGCGCAGAAGGCCCGCACGCTCATCACGCAGGACTACGACGCCGCGTATGCCAAGGTGGACACCATCCTCATGCCTGCCTCGCCGCGCACGGCCTTTAAGTTTGGCGAGATCAGCGACCCCACGCAGATGTACTTGTCCGACCTGTATACCATTTCGCTCAACATCTGCGGCAACGGCGGTATCTCGGTGCCGCTGGGCCTGGGCGAGGACAGCAAGCTGCCCGTTTCTGCCCAGCTGGTGGGACCTGCCTTTAAGGATCGTCAGCTGCTCACATTTGCCCGCGCCCTGGAGCGCGGCTTTGCCGATGCCGCCACGGGTGCGCCCGCGCTTTCCGTCGCGCCCGATTTTGCCGGGAAGGGAGGCGAGCTGTAATGAAGGAGCTTTCCGAGGTCCTGCAGGATTGGGAGGCCGTGATCGGCCTGGAGATCCACACCGAGCTCACCGCACTCGACACCAAGATGTTCTGCAACTGCAAGCTCAGCCACGATGACGAGCCCAACGCCAACGTGTGTCCGGTGTGCCTGGGCCTGCCCGGCGCCCTGCCGGTGCCCAACAAGCGCGCCATCGAGAGCATCGTCAAGGCCGGTCTCGCCACCAACTGCGAGATCCAGCGCCACTCGATGTTCTACCGCAAGCACTACTTCTATCCCGACATGGCCAAGAACTTCCAGACCACGCAGGGTCCGGTCGCCTTTGCCATGTACGGTCACCTTGATCTGGATGTGACCGGTCGCGGTGCCGCCGAGCGCCCCGACTGCGCGTTTGGCGAGGCCGAGGCTCAGAGCCTGGCGAGCGCCTCGGCCAACGCCGAGGGCCTGTCCACGTCCATGACGTCGACCATGCGCGAGGGCAATCAGCGCGCCGGCCATCTGGCCAGCTACGACGCGTCCAACCTGCAGATGCCCGAGCGCCGCGAGGACGGTTCCTACACGGTGCCCATCCGCATTCTGCGCATCCACATGGAGGAGGATGCCGCCAAGATGGTCCATGTGGGCGGCGCTGAGGGCCGCATTACCGCCGCGGCTGAGTCGCTCGTCGACTACAACCGCTGCGGCACGCCTTTGATTGAGCTCGTGACTGAGCCCGATTTGCGTACGCCCGAGGAAGCGCGCCTGTTTATGGAAAAGCTCCGCCGCATCTTTGTGACGCTGGGCATTTCGGACTGCTCCATGGAGAAGGGTTCCATGCGCTGCGACGGCAACGTGTCGCTGCGCCGCCGCGGCGAGACCAAGCTGGGCACCAAGACCGAGCTCAAGAACCTCAACTCGTTTAAGAGCCTGCACGACGGCCTTGCCTACGAGATCTGCCGTCAGGCCGAGGTGCTCGAGGAGGGCGGAATCATCTATCAGGAGACCCGCCACTGGGAGCCCAGCCGCAAGCGCACCGTGGTCATGCGGGTCAAGGAGACGGCTGACGACTATCGTCTGTTCCCCGATCCCGACCTGGCGCCGTTTGATCTGGACGACGAGTTCATCGACCGCTGCCGTGGCGAGATCCCCGAGCTGCCCGATGCCAAGCGCGCCCGCTTTGAGGCCGACTTTGGCATTAAGGCGGCCGATGCCGAGCAGATTGCCGGCGACCCCGAGTTTGCCGAGTTCTTTGAGGCTGCCGCTGCCGGTATGGCTGGCAAGGAGGCACAGACGGTCGCAAACCTGCTGGTGAACGAGATGATCGCCTACCTTAAGGGCGCGGGCGTGTCGCTCGCCGAGTCTGGCATCGCGCCGGCTCAGGTGGCGGCTCTTGCCAAGCTGCTGGCGACCGATGCCATCAGCTCCAATCAGGCGCACGAGGTCTTTGAGGCCATGGCCCAGACCGGCGACGACCCTAACAAGATCGTTGACGAGCGTGGTATGCGTCAGGTGAGCGATGCCGGTGCGTTGCAGCCGATCGTGGACGAGGTGCTGGCAAACTGTGCCGATCAGGCGCAGCAGTATCGTGACGGTAACCAGAAGGTCATCGGCTTTTTGGTGGGCCAGTGCATGAAGGCGAGCCGCGGCAAGGGCAACCCGAAGCTCTTCAACGAGTTGCTGAGAACGTCGCTCTCGTAAGCGGGAACCCGGGAGCCCCGGCCGTTCGGGTCAGGTGGGCTGATAGAAAGATGGTGACGGAGGCGCAAATAGCGCCTCCGTCTTTTGAATGTGATGAAAGTGTGGCGAAACGAGCTTAAAACTTCCGTAAATGTGATAAACATCACGTTTTCCCTGGGGTAAAATGTGGCAAATATCACGTTTGCGGAAGTTTCTTTGCGGGAGGTTCGGTCATGCAGCGAGATATCATTGCCAAGCTTAACGCTTGGAAAGCGTCGGAATATCGTAAGCCGCTTATCCTTAAGGGGGCGCGCCAGGTTGGAAAGACGTGGGCGCTTAAGGAGTTCGGTCGAACCTCGTACCGCAATTTTGTGTATCTGACGCTCGAGGAACCGTCACCTGGGGTACGGAGCGAGTACGCTCAGTTTTTCGAAGGTACGCGCGATCCTCGGCGGATCATCTCAAACCTTTCCCTGGCACTTGGACAGCCTATCGATCCCGGCGAGACGCTGCTTATTATTGATGAGATCCAGGATTGTCCTTCTGCAGTCGGCGCCCTTAAATACTTCTGTGACGAGGCCCCCGAGTATCACGTCGCATGCGCAGGGTCTTTGTTGGGCGTTCGCTTGTCCCGTGAGACCAGCGCTTTTCCGGTGGGAAAGGTCGAGTTCATGGAGATGCACCCTATGAGCTTTTCCGAGTTTCTGAAAGCCGAGGGCGCTGCAAACTACGACGAATACCTTGGCGGCCTGGATCAGATCGAGACAGTGCCCGATTTCTTCCATATCCGTCTCGTCGAGCATCTTCGTCGTTATTTTGCATGTGGCGGCATGCCAGAGGCTCTTGGTCGGTGGGTGGAGACGGGCGATATCGTTCAGGTCGATAAGGTGTTGTCCGATCTCTTGGATTCCTACGAGCGCGATTTTGCCAAGCATGGTGGCCATGCGCAGTTCGCCAAGCTTTCGCAAATATGGAACTCGATTCCAACTCAGTTGGCGCGCGAGAATAAAAAGTTCGTTTGGGGTGCGGTGCGCGAGGGGGCTCGTGCTCGAGAATACGAGGATGCTCTGGAATGGCTTGCCGATGCTGGGCTCATCATGGCGGTTCGCCTTAATGCTGCCGGTGGCGTGCCGCTCTCTGCATACGATGACCTCAAGGCATTTAAAGTCTACTGTCTTGATGTCGGTTTGCTACGCCGCATGGCAAGGCTGGATGCGTCCGCTTTTGCCATCTCGGATGCGCTATTTTCCGAGTTCAAAGGTTCGTTTGCCGAGAACTATGTGCTTCAGGCATTGCTTCTGCAGCTGGATGTCGCTCCGCGCTATTGGACAAACGAGAAACCGAAACACGAAGTCGATTTTTTGATTCAAGTCGGAAACGAAATCGTTCCCGTCGAGGTCAAATCGGGAGAGGTCGTTCATTCCAAGAGCCTTAAGTACTATGCCGACAAGCATGCGGAGACGACTCCACTGAGGGTCCGCTACTCACTTAAGAACCTAAAGCTCGACGACGGGGTGCTCAACATTCCGTTGTATTTGGCTGATCGATCTGTCCCTCTTATCAAAAAGGCGCTTGATTGTGCGCATCTTGACGTTTAGATCCTGGGCGAGCTGATGGGCGGCGGCTAATTAAATCGCTCCGTAACGGCCAAGGAGCTTGGACCTTAGCGGTGCTTGCTTCGCCAAGCCGTGGGTGTCATGCCGGTGTATTGTTTGAACGCTTGGGCGAAGGCCGCCTGTTGGGGATAGCCGAGTCGCTCGGCTACTTGGGCTATCGAAAGGGGGCTGTCGGCCAAAAGGTCCTGCGCGCGTTCCATACGATGCCTCCGCATATAGGAGCCCAGTGATTCGCCCGTCTGGACTTTAAAGGTGGCGCAGAGTTTGGAGCGGCTTGTGTAGAGCCGCTCGGCGACCTCGTCCACGCCGATGCGACGCCCCTCGTCAAGGGCGCGCTCGACAGCCAGGATCGCTTCTTCGACAATGTCCAGAGCGGCCTGTGTCCCTTCGGCCTGACGTGCCTGCTTGTGGGCTGTTCGCGCGTACGCCAGCTCGGCAACCATGGTCTCTACGGTACCCTTCATGTAAAGATGCCCGCCCGTGACACGAGCGCGCGTCTCATCGAGGCGGCAGAGTGTCCGATCGATCGCCGATAGCGCTTCTTCGCCCCACGACTCGGCAAAGGCGTCAAAAAGCCCAGCGAATTCGCCGGGGTAGCGGCGTTCGAAATCGTCGAAGTATCTCGGTAGGAATAACACCGAGCGCGAGTGATAGAGCTGTCCGGCGTATAACGGGCTGAGCTCGTTTCCGCAGGTATCCTGGATAAAACTACAAATTGCATTGCTCGGCCACGACCCGCGCAACGGCTTGAGGTTTGCGGGTGTTATGCCTATCTCGGGCATGCAGGTGAGCGTGGCGCTGCTGATTTGGCTCACGCAGGCGTATGGCTCGGGTGTGTATTCGGCCAGGTACATATCGTGCGTCGGGGTGATGAAATGCTCCATGACGATGCAGGCAGGGGAGAGGGGCATGATCCATGCGCGGCCGTGTGCCCGGTCGTTTGCCACCTCGCCGGTAAAGACAGCGCCCTTGCCGGAAAGCTCCAGGCCAAACTGTTCAAACTGCGGTGCGTAGAGCTCGGTTATGTCGGTCGCTGCCCGCCGTATTTGCAAAAGCGTCCCTTTCCTTTGCAGAAACGTCCACGCCTGGCTCGATTGTGAGCCTTGGCTAACATATAAATGATAAGTTGATTACGGTTAACTCTCAAGCCGTTAGAAAGGAATCTCATGGCAAAGGGATCAAAAAGGGAAGGCGGAGGCATCGGCGAGCTGCTTGCATATGCCGGCGACCGTAAATTCCTAACGTATTTGGGCATGGCGCTCTCGGCGCTCTCGCAGCTGCTGAGCTTTGGCCCGTACGTGTGCATTTGGCTTGTCGCGCGCGATCTGATCGCCGTGGCACCTAACTGGAGCGAAGCCTGCGACATCGCGACGTATGGCTGGTGGGCCGTGGGGTTTGCGCTGGCAAGCATCGTAGCTTATTTCGTGGGGCTCATGTGCACGCACCTGTCTGCGTTTCGCTGCGCGTCCAATATCCGCAAGACTACGAGCGAGCACCTGCTTAAGCTGCCGCTTGGCTACTTTGACACGCACGCCACCGGTGAGCTGCGCCGTATTGTAGACGGATGCGCCGCCTCTACCGAGACTTTGCTCGCACACATGCTGCCCGATATCGCCGGCGCCACCGCCATGGTCGCAGGCCTGCTCGTGCTGCTTTTCGCGCTCGATTGGCGTTTGGGGGCGGCATGCCTTATCTCGGTCGTCGTTTCGTTTGGCGCCATGGCCACCATGATGAGCGGCAAAGGCGCCGAGTTCATGAAGGCCTACATGGGAGCGCTGGTCAAGATGAACAAGACCGGCACCGAATACGTACGCGGCATCCCCGTGGTCAAGGTGTTTCAGCAGACGGTCTACTCCTTTAAGGCCTTCCACGATGCGATCGCCGAATACGCCGACATGGCGCAAAACTATGCGGGCACGTTCTGCCGAGGTCCACAGGTGCTCAACCTTACCGCGCTCAATGGTCTTGTGGCATTCCTGTTGCCCGTGGCGTTGCTGTTGGCGCCGGGCGAGACGGACTTCGCGCATTTTATGACCAACTTCACGTTTTACGCGATATTTTCGGCCGTGGTACCGACGGCCATGACCAAGCTCATGTTTGTGGGCGAGGCCTCTCAGATGAGTGCCGATTCGCTGGCTCGTATTCGAAGCGTCATGGATTCCAAGCAGCTCTCCGTGCCCGCCCAACCCAAGCACCCTGCCGGCAGCGACGTGCGATTTGAGGATGTGAGCTTTACCTACGAGGGCGCCGAAGCGCCTGCCGTCAACCATGCGAGTTTTAGCGTTTCCGCTGGTAGCACCCTCGCCCTGGTTGGTCCCTCGGGCGGCGGTAAGTCAACCTGCGCAAGCTTGATCCCGCGTTTTTGGGATGTTTCCTCGGGTCGAGTGCTCGTAGGCGGTGTGGACGTTCGCGATATGGATCCGCACGAGCTTATGGACCAGGTCGCCTTCGTGTTCCAGACCAACCAGCTGTTCCGGCAAACACTTGCCGATAACGTGCGCGCCTCCAAGCCTACGGCCACTGACGACGAAGTGCGTGTGGCCCTCTCCGCAGCTCAGTGCGACGACATTGTGGCCAAGCTCCCACAGGGCATCAATACCATGCTCGGTGCCGGCGGAGCATATCTTTCGGGCGGCGAGGTCCAGCGCGTGGCACTCGCCCGCGCGATCCTTAAAGACGCGCCTATCGTGGTGCTCGATGAGGCCACGGCGTTTGCCGATCCCGAGAACGAGGCGCTCATCCAGCGCGCCTTTAGCAAGCTGGCGGCGGGTCGCACGGTCATTATGATTGCGCACCGACTCTCGACTGTAGTGGGCGCAGACCAAATCGTGGTGCTCAACCAGGGCAGCGTACAGGAGTCGGGTACCCATGCCGAGTTGCTGTCCCAAGAGGGTCTGTATGCCAAGATGTGGGCCGAATACGAACAGGCTGCGAGCTGGAAAATCACTGCAGCGACCGCGGATGCCGCCGTCACGAAGGGAGGCGAGGCCTAAATGTTCGCCTCATTCCAAAAGAAGTATTTCCTATCCGATAAAGGTGTCGCCGGCGTAAAACGTGGCATTTTCTGGACCACGCTCACTAATCTCATTACCATGGCCGGCATGGGCTTTTTATTCCTGGTCATGGCCGGCTTTGTCGAGCATCTCGCCAGCGGGGCTGACCTGCCGGATGCCCTGCCGATCGTGGGCGGCCTCCTGGTCTTTTTCGTGCTGCTCTTTGCCTCTAACTGGCAGCAGTATTACTACACCTACTGCATCTTTTACGAGGAGTGCGGCAAGCAGCGCATGGAAATTGCCGAGCGCCTGCGCAGGCTGCCGCTATCGTTTTTTGGACGTCGCGATCTGGCCGATTTAACCGAGACCATCATGGGCGATGTCCAGACCATGGAGCATGCCTACAGCCACGTGTTGGGAGAGCTTTGGGGTGCCATTATCGCAAGCGCTATTGTGTTCGTGGCATCGCTGTTCTTTTGCTGGCAGTTGGCGATAGCGGCGTTTTGGAGCGTTCCCGTGGCCTTTGCCGTGCTGTATTTGACGCGCGGTCCCATGGTCCCGGTGTTCGACCGTGTTCGCGCCGAGAAGGTCAAAGTCACTGAGGCGATCCAGGAGACGCTCGATTGTGTGTGCGAGATCCGCGCTACCAACCAGGAGGCCTATTATCTTGAGGGACTCGGCGCCGTGATTGATGTCGAGGAGCGCGAGACCACTAAGGGAGAACTCGTTAACGGGCTTTTGGTCAACTCCGCCTTTGTCATCCTGCGTCTGGGCATTGCCACCACGCTGGTAACGGGTGCCGCGATGGTTGCCTCGGGGCGGGTCGACTTTTTGGTGATGTTTGCCTTCTTGCTTATGGTGAGCCGCATCTATGCGCCTTTTGACCAGGCGTTGATGCTGGTGTCCGAGCTGTTTGCCGCCGAGTCGTCAGCTAAGCGTATGCGCTCTATCATGGATGAGCCTGTGGCGCGGGGCAGCGAGAAATTTGAGCCCGTGGGCCACGATGTGGTGTTCGATCACGTGGCATTTGGCTATGGTGCGGGCGAGGACGGCCGCGCCGGCGAGAAGGTCCTTACCGATGTGAGCTTTACCGCCAAGGAAGGCGAAGTTACGGCGCTGGTCGGTCCTTCGGGTTCCGGTAAGTCTACGGTGAGCCGCCTGGCCGCGCGCTTTTGGGATGCCACCGAAGGCACGGTCACCGTGGGTGGCGTGGATGTTGCGGGCGTTGATCCCGAGGTGCTGCTGCGCGACTACGCCATTGTGTTCCAAGACGTGCTGCTCTTTGACGACACGGTGATGGGAAACATCCGCCTCGGGCGTCGTGATGCCACCGATGAGGAAGTGCTTGCGGCCGCGCGTGCCGCCAACTGCGACGAGTTCGTGAACCGCATGCCGCAGGGCTACGACACCATGATCGGCGAGAACGGCTCCAAACTCTCCGGTGGCGAGCGCCAGCGCATCTCCATCGCCCGCGCGCTGCTCAAAGACGCGCCCATCGTGCTGTTGGACGAGGCGACGGCAAGCTTGGATGTGGAGAATGAGACCGTGGTACAGCAGGCACTCTCCCGTCTGCTTGCAGGTAAGACGGTTATTGTGATCGCCCATCGCATGCGCACGGTGGAAAATGCCGACAAGATCGTCGTGCTCAAGGATGGCGTTGTCGCCGAGCAGGGCACCCCGGCGCAGCTCAAGGCGGCAGGCGGAGAATTTGCCCGCATGATTGCGCTGCAAAAGGAAGCGGCTGCCTGGCAGATCTGATGAAGGCATCCGCAATGTGACAAAGGGACTGTCCCTTTGTCACATTGCGGGGGTGGTGGAAATCGCAGTCTAATATTTTTCCCGAGAAGTGAACGACCTTTTTTTGGACCCCTTAAGCGTCGACACTTTCTGGAGTCGGTTTCCTGCGGTTTTGTCGAGTTTTTCCTGCGGTTTTGCTGGTGAAAAATGCAGATGTTTCGGGGGTCCGATTTTGCTCGTTCACTTCTCGGGAAAAGTATTAGACCTCAATTCGCAGGGGTGGGGAGGGCCCTTTTCCTGGGTCGTGGAAGTGCGCCATGGCGAACGGATCGCCAAAAACTGGGCATTTTGAGCCCCATAGTTTCCAAAAAGTTAACCGTTGTTGACCTGATTTGTTAGATAAACTAAACTATTTTCCAAAAGTGTGCTCGAGCAAACTTGTTTACTCGGGTGCTAAGGCACCGTGCCGCAGTTGTTGCGGAAAAGGGAGAGACATCATGAAGAAGTCCACGTTTAACACCCTGCTTGTTGGTGGCGGTTTTCTGCTCGGCACGGCCGGCATCAAACTGCTCACCAGCGCTCCGGTAAAGAATGCCTGCGTGCGGGGCATCGCGTGCGGCATGCGCGTCAAGAACTGCTACCAGGACATGGTCGAGCAGGCCAAGGCTAATGTCGACGACATGGTTGCCGAGGCTGCCTACATCACCCAGAGCGAGGCCGCTGCTGACGAGGCAGCCGAGTAACGCTCCCAGGCACAAACTATGAGATTCTCGATTATTAGCGAGATCCCCGGCAGGACCCGTCTTCAATTGGCGGGTCCTGTGCCAGAGAGCGATCTCGATGCACTTCTTAAGCTTGGCGGCGAAATCGACGGCGTGCGCAAAGTGCGCGTATATGGCCGTATTGGCCAGATGGCGCTCGAATATGACGAGCAGTGTCGTGCGAGCGTGCTCGACGCCTTGGGCGCACTCGATGCTCAAGCCATCGCCGATGCCAAGTCGGGTTACGTGATGCAACTCGAGCCGCGCAAGCACAAACTCGTTATGGACCTGGCGACACTCATCGGCGCCCATTACGCGCGTCGCTGGTTCTTGCCGACGCCTCTGCGTGCGGTGTTTGTCGTGGCCGGTTACATGACCTTTTTGCGCGCCGCTCTCCACGAGCTCTCGCAGCCGCGCCTGACCGTTCCCGTGCTCGACGCGTCGGCCATCGGCATCTCGTTCGTCAAGCGTGACGTCGATACCGCAGGTCAGACAATGTTCCTGCTCAACGTGGGCGAGCTGCTCGAGGACTACACACGCGCCATGAGCGAAAACGAGCTCATCAACTCGCTGCTCGATGTGCCCGACAAGGCACAAAAGGTTGTCGGCGACACCGAGGTGAGCGTTGCGGCCACCGAGCTTGAGCCCGGCGATCTGGTCGCCGTGCGCACCGGCATGTCCATCTGCATCGACGGCGTGGTTGAGCAGGGGAGCGCCATGGTCAACCAGGCGACCCTGACCGGCGAGCCGCTGGCCGTCGAGCGCAGCGCGGGCGACGACGTGTTCGCCGGCACCGTCGTCGAGGACGGCAGCATCCTGGTGCGCGTGCGCGCCAATACGGCCCAGACCAAACTGCGCTCGATCGTCTCGCTCGTGCAGACGGCCGACTCGCTCAAATCCGAGGGCCAGTCGCACATGGAGGACCTTGCCAACAAGATCGTTCCGTGGAACTTCTTGCTCGCGGGCCTGGTCGCGCTCACCACACGCAGCCTCATCAAGACTTCCGCGGCGCTGATGGTCGACTACTCGTGCGCACTCAAACTCACGGGTTCGGTCGCCGTTATGACCGCCATGAGCGACGCTGCCAAGATGGGCGTTATGGTTAAGGGCGCCAAGTACTTTGAGTCGTTTGCCAAGGCCGACACCATCGTCTTTGATAAGACCGGCACACTCACCGAAGCCCAGCCACGCCTGGCTTGCGTGCTCACGACCGATGGCTGGAGCGAGGACGAGGTTCTGCGCCTATCCGCCTGCCTGGAGGAGCATTTCCCGCATCCGGTGGCGCGTGCCGTCGTCAACGCCGCGGGCGAGCGAAGGCTCGAGCATCGCGAGCGCCATGCCGCCGTCGAGTACATCGTGGCGCACGGCATTGCCTCGTCCATCGAGGGACGCCGAGCGATCATCGGTTCGGCGCATTTTGTGTTTGAAGACGAAGGAGCGCAGCTGGAGTCCGACATCAAGGAGCGCATCGAGTCCCAGATGCAGGGCCTGTCGCCGCTCTATCTGGCTGTCGACGGCACGGTTGTGGGTGTGCTCGGCATCGAGGACCCGCTAAAACCTGGCGTGCGCGAGGCCATTGCCGACCTGCATGCGCTGGGCGTAAAGCACGTGGTCATGCTCACGGGCGACTCCGAGCGCACAGCTGAGCGCATCGCGCGCGAGGCGGGCGTCGACGAGTTTAAGGCCGAGCTGCTGCCCGAGGACAAGTACGCCTACGTGGAGCAGATCAAGCGCGAGGGGCGTCGTGTTGCCATGGTGGGCGACGGCGTCAACGACTCGCCGGCGCTGGGTCTGGCCGACGTGGGCCTGGCCATGGGCGGCGGAAGCGACATCGCCAAAGAAGTCGCCGATATCATCCTGGCCGATACGGACCTCGCGGCGATCGTGCGCTTGCGTCGCATGAGCCGGGGACTCATCGACCGTCTGACGAGTTCGTATTCCAAGGTGATGCTCACCAACTCGGCGCTGCTGGCGCTTGGCATTACCGGCACGATTACGCCGCAGACGTCGTCGCTGCTGCACAATGGCTCAACGATCGCCTACAGTCTTAACAACGCGAAAGCGTACCTGCGCTAGCGGGCGTGTTCACCCACGTTATCTGGCCTGCGTCCGGACGGCACCGTTGCCGCCTGGGCGCAGGCCTTTTGCGTTTGACCGTTTGCTAGCTTCTCTATATAGTAGTGCTAGCGAGGCTAGCAAGTGAAGGGAGCGTGATTGACGTGGGTGCTGTTAGCGGCATGGCGCAAGTGAATGTTCGCGTGGATCGCCAGGTCAAGGACCGTGCCGAGGAGGCGTTGCGGCTCTCGGGCGGGTCGCTGCCCGAGCTCATCAAAAAGGTTGTGGCCAAGGTCGCGCAGGGCGGTGGCCAGTGCGAGGAAGTGCTCGCTGCCGTCGACGATCGGCGGCAAGCCATCGCGCCCGAGTCCCCGTTTGCCGCGTCGTGGGCGACCGCGGATCAGCTCTATGCGAACTTGGGTATCGCTGCGTCGCCCGGGTCCGCTGACCGCGATTGGGATACGGTCTATGCGGAGGCCATGGACGAACGCTATCGCCAAAAGGGGATGATCCTGTGAACGGGGAACCTCTCAAGATCATGGTAGATGCCAACGTGTGGGTCGATTCGTTTTGCGTCGATCATGTTGAGTCGCTTGCCGCGCGGGCTTTTATCGGACAGGCTGCGGAGTCGGGTGCGTCACTGTTCTTTCCCGTGCACATCGCCAAGGACGTGCTGTACGTTGTCCAGCACGAATTAAAGCGCAGCGTTCTGGCCAACGGGGGAGCGCTCGACGAGGCGTCTGCCCGCGCAATTGGCGATGCGGCGTTGGCGTTTGTCCGCAACATGACCGAAAACGCCACAGCCGTGGGCGCAGATGCATCGGACCTTTGGCTGGCCGACAAATACTTAGCGCTCCATCGCGATTACGAGGACAACTTGGTGCTCGCCGCGTGCAGGCGCGCGCAGGTCGATTACTTGGTGACCAACGATCGCAAGCTGCTCGAACATGCCGATATTGCAGCAAAAACGCCACGCCAAATGATGCCGATTCTGGCTTTGGCCGAACGTAGTGGGCGGGTATCCCACTAGCGTCTGACTATCTGCGCACCCTTCGGAACGTCGACGCTCCGAAGGGTGCGCATCCTCTAATTACAAAAGTGCTGCCTTGATGATGGGGACTTCGGCGAGCTTCTCCGCTGCCTTCTCGTCGGAGTCATTCAGTGCGGCTAAGCTGCGGTAGACCCACTCGTTGACCTGGGTGTTCTTGACGCCTGCGGTCTGCATAAGGGCGCCTACCTCGCGGATTGCTGTGAACAGATCAGCTTTGGGACCCGCGAGTTCAACAAAGACATCGTGATGTGCTGCGACGCCGCGGTTCTCGCTTACGTGGTCGATAAAGCCCTCGACGGTCTCAAGCTGCTGGGCGAGAGCCGCATCATCGTCAGCGTCCAGCGCGACGAGTGCGTTCGATACCGTGAGGGCGGGATGTCCACAGGGGACAAAGCCTTCGATGACATCCATGGCTTCGGTAATGGTTGAGCCCAGGCCTGCGAGGGCATTGACGAGTTGCTGCTTGGTATCCATAACGGTCCTTTCGGCGGGTCAATTTTGCTTGGCGAAAATATACGTGACGCGTTCGGTAGCAAAAGTGCGAAGTATGGTGCACATTGAGGTCTTCACAGCTCGTGCATAGAACAGCTGTCCGCTTTCAGAACGTGGTAAGATAACACTCCACAAGCGGGGCTCGCCCCGTATGTTCTTTGAAAAGTCGACGGGTGTTGGGTGCTTGCAGGCCCGATGCCATCCAGACTTTCCCGACATTTGGGGGCGACTGGTTTCGACACGATAGGTCTGAGAGAGGAAGCAAGCCGAGGTCTCCTCGCCTCGTTAAACAGGGGTACCGTCAAATTGAATTGACAACAACTCTTCTTTTGAGCCTATGGCTCTCGCTGCTTAATTTATAGCGGCGCGTCAACCCGGTGATTTCCCCGACACCGGCGCGACGTCATTTTAGGGGAATGCTCCTGCGCACGTAATCGGTATGGCGCGGGCTAAGACCGAACCGGTTGGGATGCCGCGAGCGTGTCGCTGCGCGCAAAGCGTCCGAGACCAAACCAGCGACTGAGCTTGGAGATGCCAATCAGGGGGCTTTCGTGGACCGGAGTTCGATTCTCCGCGCCTCCACCAACAGTTACAGGCAGGTAGAGAAGTGTCTCTACCTGCTTTTTTATTACATATAGATACCGCGGAGAATCGAACTCTATGCAGGGCGCGGACGTAAAGAAAACGCGTCAGCGTTTTTAGCCCGCGGGCGAGGACGCCGGCAGGCGGCCGAAGCCGGTGCGTATTTGCGAAGCAAATACGCGGATTCTCCGCGCAAACTTTCGGCTCAAAACGGATGCGATGTTTATCGAATTTCAGCTGGCCTTGCCTCGCATCAGCGAATCCCCGCACCGCGGAGAATCGAACTCTGTGCAGGGCGCGTGCGTAAAGAAAACGCCTCAGTGACGCAGAGTGGGGCGCGCTTTCCCAATGGCGGCCCAGGCGGAAAGTTCATCCCGGAATCCGCGCTCAGAACGGGACGCGCTTTCCCAGCGGCGGTCCAAGCGGAAAGCGCATCCCGGAATCTCGCCTCAAACTGGGACACACTTTCCGCTTCACCTGCCGCCTTGAAAAACCTGCGCGCTCGCCATCCCAAAACTGGGTAGAAGAAAGCCAAAACGCAATCGCAGGAGGTCAACATGACTGCAGAAGATAAGGCAAAGAACGCTGGCAAGGTCGCGCTCGTTTTGGAGGGCGGCAGCTTCCGCGGGCAATTTACCGCAGGCGTGCTCGACGTCCTCATGGAGGCCGGCGTCGAGATTCCGGCGGTATATGGCGTATCGGCCGGCGCCCTCAACGGCGTGAACTACAAGTCGCACCAGATCGGCCGTGCCAACCGCATCAACCTGGCTTTCTGCAATGACAATCGCTTCATGGGCGCCGCATCGTTTGCGTCCACGGGTTCCATCGTGGGTTACGACTTTATCTTCAACGATGTCCAGGACCGCCTGGATCCCTTTGACAACGAGACGTTCGACGCGAGCCCCATCGAGATGTACGCCGTCGCGACGGACATGCTCTTTGGAACCGCCACGTACCTCCCGGTTAAAAGCGCAGTGCTCGACCTCGACGCCGTGCGTGCCTCGACCTCGCTGCCGCTGGTGACGCCGCCGGTCGAGATTGACGGGCACAAATACGTCGACGGCGGCGTAGCCGATTCGATCCCCATCGAGCACGTGCTGGAGGAGGCGGGCTTCGACCGCGCGGTTGTCATTGTCACGCAGGACCGCTCGTATGAGAAAAAGCCCTACGAGTTTTTGCCGGCCGCGCGTGCGCGTTATGCCGACTACCCCTATCTGCTCGAGGCTATCGAGACGCGCCACGACCGTTACAACATCCAGCGCATGCACCTGTGGAAGTATGAGCGCGAGGGCCGCGCGTTGGTCGTCGCTCCGCAAAAGCCGGTCGAGGTCGGCCATGTCGAGCACGATTCGGCAAAGCTTTTGGACCTGTATATCCAGGGCCGTCAGGAGGCAAAGCGCCTGCTCGCGGAAATCCAAGAGTTCGTTGAGCGCTAGCGATAGCGAACCCTCAAAAAAATGACAACAGCTAAAGAGCTGGAAAAATCACGGCTCGTGGATGACATGTGCAGAAACTCTGGTCGGAGCCAAAATACCTGTTGACTCGTACGGCGAGCGGGGTAATATGGACGGGTTACTTGCAGAGCCCCGTGAATCTCTGTAACAACACGTACTGTACATGGAGGAGTCTAAGTGATTTCGAAATCGACTCACTACGCCAAGCAGGGCGAGGTCCAGCGCAACTGGGTTCTCGTCGACGCCGATGGTGCTGTCCTGGGCCGTCTTGCCACCCAGATCGCAATGATCCTGCGCGGTAAGAACAAGCCCCAGTTCACGCCCAACAGCGACTGCGGCGACTTCGTTGTCGTCATCAACGCCGATAAGGTCCAGCTTACCGGTAACAAGGCCGACACGAAGACCTATTATCGCCACAGCGGCTACAACGGCGGCCTCAAGGCTGAGAGCTTCCGCCAGGCTATGGAGAAGCACCCGGAGAAGGTCATCGAGCGCGCCGTTCGCGGTATGCTGCCCAAGACCACCCTCGGCCGTGCCCAGATGACCAAGCTTAAGGTCTACGCTGGTGCCGAGCATCCGCATGCTGCCCAGAACCCCACGAAGATTGAGCTGGAGGCTTAAAGATGGCTGAGAACACCGTTGTCTACCAGGGTACCGGCCGTCGTAAGAACGCCGTCGCCCGCGTCCGTCTCGTCCCCGGCACCGGCAAGGTGACCATCAACAAGCGTGACGCCGAGCAGTATTTCGGCCGTCATCAGCTCGTTGAGAACGCCCTTGCTCCCTTCAAGGTGACCGACACCGCCGGTCAGTTCGACGTTATCGCTCTGTGCGATGGCGGCGGCATCTCCGGTCAGTCCGGCGCTCTGCGCCTGGGCATCGCTCGCGCTCTTCTGAATGCTGGCGATTACCGTGCTGACCTTAAGAAGGCCGGTTTCCTTACGCGCGATGCTCGCGTGGTCGAGCGCAAGAAGTACGGCCTCAAGAAGGCCCGCCGCGCTCCCCAGTTCTCCAAGCGCTAAGGTTTTATCTCCTTACGAGATACAATGTACAAGCGGGGCCTGCCGATTGCTCGGCGGGTCCCGCTTTTCTTTTTCGACTAGGGTGGGCGACTGCGTTTTGCCCACTTGGGAAGGAGCGATCCTATGCCCCAGAACATCTTCGGCACCGATGGCGTCCGTGGTGTCGCCAACGCCGACCTCTCGTGCGACCTCGCATTTCGCCTGGGCCGCGCGGCGACCAAGTTCCTTGGCCCGGATATCTGCATCGGCCGCGATACGCGTCTTTCGGGCACCATGCTCGAGAGTGCTCTGACCGCCGGCATTATGGCCGAGGGCGGCCGCCCGCACTGCTGCGGCGTTATCCCTACGCCGGCCGTGGCGTTGCTCACCGTTCAAAACGAGCTTGACGGCGGTATCGTCATCTCCGCTTCGCACAATCCGCCGGAGTTCAACGGCATCAAGTTCTTTAGCCGCAAGGGCATGAAGCTTCCCGATGCTGTCGAGGAAGAGATCAGCGCCTGGGTCATGTCCGAGGAGGCCATGGCTGCCGACACGCTGCCGACCGGCGCCGGTGTGGGTCACATCATCAAGATGAAGGACGCCCGCAAGGCCTATGTCGATCATGCCATCAGCACGCTCGACGGCCTTAAGCTCGACGGACTGGTTGTTGCCGTCGACTGTGGCCACGGCGCTTCCTGCCAGACTACGCCCGCCGCGCTGCAGCGCCTGGGTGCCACGGTCCATGCCATCAACACCGATTATTGCGGCACCGACATCAATGTCGAGTGCGGCTCCACTCACCTTGAGCCCCTGCGCGAGCTCGTGCTGCGCACCCACGCCGATATCGGTCTGGCCCACGACGGCGACGCCGACCGCGTGCTGTTCGTGGACAGCGAGGGCAACGAGATCGACGGTGACTACATCTTGGCTATCTGCGGTTCTGACCTTGCCGCTCGTGGCAAGCTCGCCAACTCCGAGATCGTCTCGACCGTCATGTGCAACCTGGGCTTCTCCATCGCTATGAAGGAGCAGGGCTTCGAGATGGTTCAGACCGCCGTGGGCGATCGCTACGTTCTGGAGCGTATGCTTGCGGACGGCGCCGTCATCGGCGGCGAACAATCCGGCCACATCATCTTCCTGGAGCACAACACCACCGGTGACGGCCTGGTGACGGCTCTGCAGCTGCTGGCCGTGCTCAAGCGCACCGGTCGTACCCTCACCGATCTTGCCGGCATCATGAAGAAGTACCCGCAGGTACTCGTCAACGTGCATTCGGACAACAAGGCTGGTCTGGACGATTGCCAGCCCATTTGGGACGCCGTCGCTGCTGCCGAGAAGGAGCTTGACGGCCGCGGCCGCATTCTGGTGCGCCCGAGCGGTACTGAGCCGCTGGTTCGCGTTATGGCCGAGGCGGAGACGCACGAGCTGACCCAGCGTGTTGTCGACGACATCGTCGAGGTTGTCAAGCGCGAACTTCCCTAATGGTCAAAAACGGGTGCCAAGTGGTAAACTGTTAAAGCTATTTTGGTTGATTGGTATGTCCGAGGGGGATCATGTTCACTAAAGTCCTAAGGTCTTTTGGTATGCGTGGTCGAGTCCTTACGCTGGATGCTCCCATCTCGGGCGACGTCATTCCGTTGTCCGAGGTCAATGACCAGACATTTGCCACCGGCCTGTTGGGCCAGGGCGTGGCGATTCAGCCTACGGGTACGCGCGTGATTGCGCCGGCTGACGCGAAGGTCGAGGCTATTTTTCCCACGGGACACGCCGTTGCGCTTAACACGGTCGATGGCTTGGACGTGCTCATCCACGTTGGCTTGGACACTGTTCAGCTCGAGGGCAAGCACTTTACCGTGCATGCACAGGTGGGCGATGTCGTCCATAAGGGCGATGTACTCATTGAGTTCGATCGCGAGGCAATTGCTGCCGAGGGCTATGATGTGACGGTTCCCATCTTAGTGTGCAACTCCGTTGAGTTCTCGAGTATCAAGGGCTCCGTTGGCGTGCATGTCGAAGAGATGGACCAGCTCATCGTTGCTCGCGAGCGCTAGCAAGTGCACGTGGCCATTAGCCTACAATTCAAACACGTTTACGGAGGGCGCCCTTGAAAGAGGACGCCCTCCGTGGCAAGATGGGATTTGTCCGAAGCTAAAAGGCTTCGGGTCACCGTGGACGGGCAGGGGCCTCGACGCGGCTAGACACGAGACACATACATTACGCGACCTCGCCCTGGTGGCCGCACACGTTGGTTGCGGCCGACGCGGGCCGCGGGCAAGTGCTTGTAAGGGAGCCTTGCCTCTCTTGTACGAGAAAGGACGCGTAATGAAGATCATTAAAGCTAAAGACTACGAGGATATGAGCCGCAAGGCCGCTAATATCATCTCGGCGCAGGTTATCCTCAAGCCCGACTGTGTGCTGGGCCTTGCCACCGGCTCCACCCCGATCGGTGCCTACAAGCAGCTCGCTGCTTGGTACGCGAAGGGCGACGTCGACTTTGCCGAGGTTAGCACCTACAACCTGGACGAGTATCGCGGCCTTTCGCACGACGATCCCCAGAGCTATCACTACTTCATGCGTGAGAACTTCTTCGATCACATCAACATCGACCTGAACAACACGCATGTGCCCGATGGCTCCAACCCCGACGCCGCCGCTGCCTGCTCTGAGTACGACAAGATCGTTGCCGACGCCGGTTACCCGGATCTGCAGCTGCTCGGCATTGGCAACAACGGCCACATCGGCTTCAACGAGCCCGATGACCACTTCTCCAAGGGTACGCACTGCGTCGACCTCACCGAGAGCACCATTCAGGCCAACAGCCGCCTGTTCGACAGCATCGACGATGTTCCCCGTCAGGCCTACACCATGGGTACCCAGACCATCATGTATGCCCGCATGATCCTGGTCGTCGCCAACGGCGAGGCCAAGGCTCAGGCCGTGCATGACATGTGCTATGGCCCGGTTACGCCCGAGTGCCCGGCTTCGATCCTGCAGCTGCACACCAACTGCGTTGTCGTTGCCGACGAGGCCGCCCTTTCGCTCTGCGAGTAGCGCGAATCCTGCACCTCGACATAGCCTTGCCTAAGGCCTCCGCTTTGCGGGGGCCTTTTTGCTATCCCTTTCCGCCCGCTTGACCAAAATCTTGGCGCAAGCTTGACGAATGCCGGATGCCCAACAGCTTGATTCATTCCATACCAGATTCTATGCAAAAATGCCACTAGAAGGTCGTAGACGGTAGCGGGTGCTAGGCGAGTTGAATGACATGGCTGAACCTTGTTCATCTGCGTTACACTGCCGCTTAGATGGGACAAGCTGACAAGCTCATTTACCTGCTTAAAGACCGATTAGTCGGGGGATTAATAACAATCGGCCCTCGCTGTACAAAAACTTGCCGCTTGCGTACCAAAAGACAACCTAAAACACAAGGTCGCTCTATTCATAGCGCGGCTTGTATGGTCTTGCGGCTACAGTGTCCATACGGTCGAGTTGAGGAGCGGGCATGGTAAACGATTTGGGCGGTATAGACGAGCTCGAGCTGATGCCGTTGGGCGGAGGCTATATGGTGCGACGCGAACGCTTGATGAATGAGCTTATCGCCAAGGGCCGAAAGGCCGGCATCGTGGTTCTTTATGCGCCCGACGGGTTTGGGAAGACCTCGGTGTTGCTGCAGTACACCCATGAGGTTAAATGCGACCCGACGCGAGGCCCCGTGCGGATTATCGAGGCCGATCGCGCCACTGGGCGCGAGGTGTTTATGCAGCTCGAGGTGGTTACCGAAGAACTCAAAGACAAACCGCACTCTCTTATCGCGATTGATAATGTGCCAAACCTCGATCAGCACGATACCGAAGACCTCATCGACAGGATTCGCGGCCTGCGCGCTATGGGGGTAGGGGTCTTTATCTCCTGCCGTCCTTCAAATCGTCAGCTGATTCATGGGCTGGGCGATTCGGTTAAGATCAATGCGCAGATGCTCAAGGTGCATGCCTATGAGTATTCGGCGTGGGCATCGGCGTTTTCGATCAGCACATCGCTCGACTTTTATCAACTCACGCAAGGCGTGCCCGAGCTCGTTTCGGCATTGCAGACGGGTCTGTATGGCCAAGGCGACGTAGCCGGTCTGCTCGAAAACGAGATTGTCAACGTATATGGCGCGGCACTTGCCGATCTGGCTTCGCTCGACAATAATGCGCTGTTTTGCGTGGCATGTCTCATGGTTTTGATGGGCGAGGGCAATATCGCAGAACTCGAGGCCTGTGGGGTGAGGCTGTCGATGGTCGACCAGTCCTATTTTGTGCGCGACTACCCGATCTTTGGCTTGGATCCCGCCGAGCGGAGTTTTACGTGTCTGGGCACGGAGGATAACGGACGCTTGCGCTTGCGTAAGTTGGTGGCCGAGGTTCGCCCCGAACTTGTTCCGAGGGCGGCCCAGATTTTGCTTAAGGCGGGCCGATGCGATGCGGCGATGGGCCTGGCGGACGCCTTTTTGGACCGTGAAGCGGTCCTTGAACTTGCTGGACAGTATGGGGTCGATCTGGCTCTGACGGGGCACGGGGCCGATATCTGCCGAGCGGCGCTGGGCACGATCGATGCCGACGATCCGGCTCCAGAGCCAACGCCTGCCGAAGCGCTTGGCGTATATCTGGCAGCGGTCAGCGTATCCAATACAAAGCTCGCTCGCTATATGGCATCGGTTATCGAGCGCGGGGGCGAACGGGCGGCCTGCGAAATAGACCCTGTTTCATGGAGGGTGGCCCAGACGCTGACGGCTGTTTGCTATGGGGACAACGGGCTTGGGCTTCCTACGAACCTGGCCGTGCCAGAAATAGAGACGTCCCATACCGCACTCGATATGTTGTCTGCGCATATCGAGGTCAAACGCTGTCTGACCGAGCGGGGAAATGACGGCGGCGTTCTACAACAGCTCAAAACGAGCAAGGCCTACGACTGCGAGCTCGACATCGCGGGGATTGTTATACGGGCCGATAGCATGCTGGTGGAGCTCTTTGACGGGTCGTTTGCGGGAACCGACGAGCGCGACGACGAGATGACGGTGGTGCGGGAGGCGCTCGACGTACGTGGGCTTAAGGCGATGGCTATCTGGGTGCGCATGGTGTTGGCGGCACGGCGGCTCCTTTCCGGCTTGCCGGTAACCGACGACGCGGCGTTCAACGAGCTCGATCGTTTTGCCGTGCGCATGCGCGACAACCAGATTCAGCTGTTTGGGCTGTTGCTAGAAGGCTGGCAGTCGCTGGCAGAGGGACGGCCGGTTAATGCAAAGTTCCGTGCGGTCCAAGTGCTCAAACTTGCCGAGGAGTCGATTGCGTACATGCGCGATAACGCATTGCTGCTGGAGCGCGCGGCATATCTGCGTAACACCTCGATGGTTTCGGTGCGCGAGGAAGCGGAGTTGCTCGATATAAGCCAGACGCAGGTTGGTGGAGCGGAGGCCTGGATGGTGGCGCTGCATTTGGCCTGTGCGGGCCGAGACAGCGATCTTGCGGCCTGGATGTCCATGAATCGTGCGGGGATTCTAGAGCCATCGTATCGGCTCTTTGCGCGCCTTGCCATGCATTGTCTGGGCGAGCCGGCGGGCAGGATACGCAAGAAGCTTCCCGTGCGCGAACTGTCGCGGTACTCGCTGCGCGACGATTTGGAAGGGGAGGGCGAGCGCCTATTCCAGGCCGGCGAGGTTGAAGCCGTTGATACCATCGACCATATCGAGATTCGCATGTTTGGTGCGTTTCGCGCCGAGCGCGACGGGTTTCCCATCACGGACAAAATGTGGCGCCGCAAGAAGGCGGCGACGCTTGCCGAGCGGCTTGCGCTGGGCATGGATGCGCTCGTCGATCGTGAGACGCTGGCCATGGAGCTGTGGCCCCATGCCGAGTTCAATAGCGCCCGCAACAACCTGTACTCGACGATATCGCGCTTGCGGTCGGCTTTGGGACCGACGCCAGACGGCAAGTCGTGTGTGCTCATCCAAAATGAATGCATCGGACTCAACGGCGACTACGTCAAGACCGATGTACGGCTGTTTGACCAGATAAGCCGTGAGATTTTGGGAAATCGCACGGGTGCGCGCGGGCCCCATTTAGTTGAGCTGTGCCTTAAGATTGAGCAGCTTTATGCCGGACCGCTGTATGTTCCCAATGGCTGTAATCCCACCTACTTTTTGCGTATGCGACGCATTATGCAGTCAAAGTACATCGATTGCATGATTAAGGGAGCAAATGCCGCTCTAGAAGAAAACGATCTGCAGTCGGCGATTTGGCTGGCGGAGTCGGGGCTTCGGCAGGAAACGGCGCGTGAGGATATGGTGCGCTGCGCCATGCGCGTCTACAGTGCGGCGGGGCGGCGGCGCGATATCGTCGAGCTGTACAGCGGGCATATGCACCATCTGAGGGAGCAGGTCAATGGCGTGCCCGAGCCCGAGACGCGGCGTCTATACGAGCGCTTGGTGGAGGGTCGGCTCAACCGCGTGCTGGTCGAGCGATAAAAAACGGGCGCCCGAAGTACTTGGGCACCCGTAAGCTTGCTATATGTTGGCTCGCCGGATCATTGGCTCTTAGACGAGCTTGATCTTCTCGATGTCCTTGCGCGAGGACTCGCGATACAGCGAGAACTTGCGGCCGATGACCTGGACGACCTCGGCGTGGCAACGCTCAGCGAGCTCTTCGGCGGCCTCGCGGGCGGAAAGACTAGAGCCATCGAGCACGGAGCACTTAACGAGCTCGTGCTTCTCCAGGTAGGCGACCGTCTGCTCGACGGTGCCCTCGTTGACGTCGGACTTGCCGATGATGATGGCGGGGTTGAGGTGATGGGCCATGCTGCGAAGCTGCTTGACCTGGGCTCCTGTCAGTGCCATGGGTTCTCGCTTTCTATGTATGGGGCGCCCCGCGACGGGGCCTTAATCTACGTGAGCTGTCCCACGATAACGCAGGAACGGCGCGGTGTGGAGCGCGTTTGCCCAGTTCAAAAAGAATGCGGATGCCGAATGAGTGGGCGGTGCGGGCTGCGAACAGGCTATGAGCTGGGCGCAGAGACCGGCTCCCATGCAATAAACGCCCAGCGAACCTTACGGATATGGTCGAGCATATAGCGCCCCTGCGGCACGCCCTTGGAGCCCGGCTCACCGGCATGGGGATTCTCGATCATGTGCTGGGCGATGTAGTCGCGCAGACGGTCGACCTTATCCTCGTTGCCATGCTCAAGCATGCGGGAAAAGTCCGCCACGCCCGCTTCAAGGCTGTCGAAGGTATCGCGACGCGGCGATTCAAAGTACGTGACCTGCGGCAGGGCACCCATCTGAATGAGGATATTAAAGGCATACACAAAGCCATTACTGCAGGTAACCGAGGCACCGATGGCATTCATCAAGTGCAGGTCATAGCGCGGGCTGGAGTTAGCGACCATCGTGACAGCACAACGCCGACGAGCCGTACGATCAAGCTTGGCAAGCGCACCTTTGAGGTTGGTCGTGGTGACCGAACGACTGGCAAAGGCAACATCAACCGCTTTCGCGATCGGCCCAACTAGGTCCCAATCATCATCCCAGGCAAGCTCAAGCGGCGTAATGTGGCCTTCAAGCCCGTAATACTCAATACCAGCATCAAGGGTGCCCAGCATAGCAGGAGAGAAATCAGCCGCAATCACAGGATGCCCGGCTTGCGCAAGCGGAATAGCAATCGACCCAGCCCCACACCCCATATCAAGCACCGACTCACCAGGCTGGAGCGCCAACAGCTTCATAAAATCCCGGGCATACGGAGCAGTCTCAAGCGGCCGAAAATGCCGGGCTCTTTTGTCCCACTCAAAAGAGTCATCAGCCCGATGCCGAGTAGCCTGCAGGCGCATCCATTCATCATTCCAATCCACGGAAAGCAGCTCAGAACGAACCAAATCATCAGCCACGGGCCATCCCCCTTACAACAAAAAGCGGCCCCTCCCAAAAAGAAGAGCCGCAACCAGCATATATCAGAAAGAACCGTTCCAACGCCAAACCACCGCATCAGCCAGGGTGGGCAGAAGCGAAGCGACTGCCAAAGGGACAGAACCCAACCGAGGTCCCGTTGTGCGGGAGCCCCGCTGCCCGGCGGCAGGCATATAAGGTCGATCGCGAGTTCCGCACGAGCCGGAGAGCACTTAATGTGCTCTCCGTGCGAGCCAGGACTGTCCGAGCAGGCGACCTTATATGCCTGCCGCCGGGCAGCGGGGCTCCTCGCCCGTATCCCTAGCTAGTTCTTCAGCGAGTTCAGCGGCGCCGGGAATCGACCACCGCGGTGGGCAAGCACGGTGCCGGCGTTGGGGTTCACCGGCATAATGGGTGCACGGCCGAACAGGCCGCCGTACTCGACGCAGTCGCCCACGCCCTTGCCGATGGCGGGAATCACGCGGACGGCCGTGGTCTTGTTGTTGATGACGCCGATGGCCATCTCGTCGGCGATGATGCCGGCGATGGTCTCGACCGGGGTGTCGCCGGGGATGGCGATCATGTCCAGGCCAACGGAGCATACGCAGGTCATGGCCTCGAGCTTCTCGAGCGAAAGCGCGCCGGCTTCGACGGCGGCGATCATGCCGGCGTCCTCGGACACGGGGATAAAGGCGCCGGAGAGACCGCCCACGCTGGAACTGGCCATGACGCCGCCCTTCTTGACGGCATCGTTGAGCATGGCGAGCGCGCAGGTCGTGCCCGGGCCACCGCAGGTGCCCACACCGATGATCTCGAGGATGCGCGCGACGGAGTCGCCGATGGCAGGCGTGGGAGCCAGCGACAGGTCGACAATGCCCTTCTCGACACCCAGACGATGGGCGGCCTCGCGGCTCATGAGCTCGCCGGCACGGGTGATCTTAAAGGCGGTCTGCTTAATCTTCTCGGCGACTTCCATCATCGATGCGGAATCGGGCAGCGTCTCCAGGGCTGCGGCCATAACGCCGGGGCCCGAAACGCCTACGTTGATGACGGCGTCGGCCTCGCCACCGCCGTGGACGGCGCCCGCCATAAACGGGGAGTCCTCGACCATGTTGGCAAAGCAGACAAACTTGGAAGCGCCGACGGAATCCTGGTCGGCCGTGAGTTTAGCGGCATCGATGATGGTCTGGGCGGCCATAAGCACGGCGTCCATGTTGATGCCGGCGCGCAGGCTGGCGACGTTGACGCTGGAGCAGACGCGGCTCGTGGTGGCGAGCGCCTGCGGAATAGACTGGATGACGCGGCGGTCGGCGTCGCCGATGCCCTTCTGGACGAGTGCGGAGAAGCCGCCCAGGTAATCGATGCCGAGCGTCTCGGCCGCGCGGTCGAGGGCATGCGCGATGGGGGTGAGATCCTCATCCTTGCAGCACGCGGCGATCTGCGCCACCGGGGTGACGGAAACGCGCTTGTTGACGATGGGGATGCCGTACTCGCGCTCGAGGTTCTCGGCGGTCTCGACCAGATGCTCAGCCGTGTGCGTCACGTGGTCGTAGATCTTCGTGCACATGCGGTCGAGGTTCTCGTCGCCGCAACCCATGAGCGAAACACCCATGGTGATGGTCCTGATGTCGAGGTTCTGTTCCTCAACCATGCCGCGGGTTTCCGCGATTTCTGCGGGCGTGATCGCCATCCTTGCGCTCCTATCTGCCAAAACGAGCATAGTCTTATCTATTCTAACGTGCCGCACGTGCCAAGTGGCGCGTGCGGCACGTTTTGGTGCGGGGTTGTTTCCGTTATGTTACCGGCCAAAGACCTCTTCGGCGATGCGCGCGCTCTCGGCGGCGTCCTTGGCGTAGTAGTCCGCGCCGATCTGCTTGGCGTATTCGGGGGTGAGCACGGCGCCGCCCACGATGATCTTGACGCCCGGAACCTCGGCATGAAGCAACTTGATGGTCTCCTCCATGGCGACGACGGTGGTGGTCATAAGCGCCGAGAGACCGACGAGCTTAATGTCGCGCTCCTTTACGGTCTTGAGCACCTCTTGCGGATCGACATCGCGGCCCAGGTCAAAGACGGTGTAACCGTAGTTATCGAGCAGCATTTTGACGATGTTCTTGCCAATATCGTGGATGTCGCCCTTGACGGTGGCCACGCAGATCTTGCCCTTGTCGGCAATCTCGCCGGCGGGCATCAGACGCTTGATGGTATCGAAGCCCACGCGGGCTGCCTCGGCTGAGGCCATGAGCTGCGGCAAGAAGAACTTGCCCTGGTCAAAGAGGACGCCGACCTCGTCGAGGGCGGGGATAAAGTGGTTGTTGATGAGGTCCATGGCGTCATGGTCGGCCAGCAAGCGCTCGGTCTCGGCCGCGATCTCGCCCTTACGGCCCGAGACGACCATGTGGCGGATGGGATCGTCGTCGGCGCTTGCGGTGGTGCCTGCGGCAGGCACGGCATCGCTCGAAGCAGCTTGGGCAGCTGCCGGGTTTGCAGCGATCTTGTACGGGTCGGTCCAGCCGGCGTAGCGCTCGATGTATCCAGTCGAGCCCTCGTCCTCGACGCTCAACACGCGATAGCTGTAGACGGTGTCCATAAAGCGCTTGGAGCCCGGGTTCATGATGGGGGCGTCCAGGCCCGCGCCAAAGGCGGCGGCCAAAAAGACCGAGCCCAGCAGCGGGCGGGCAGGCAAGCCAAAGCTGATGTTCGACACGCCGAGCGCGCACTTGACGCCCAGGCGCTCCTTGCACAGCGACATGGCGCGCAGGATCTGCTCGGCCTGACGCTGGTTGGTCGAGGCGGTCATGACCAGGCAGTCGATGAGGATGCGGTCCGGGCCGATGCCGTAGCGGGCGGCCTCCGCCACGATGCGCTCGGCGATGGCGAAGCGCGCCTCGGCGGTATCGGGGATGCCGCCCTCGTCGAGCGTGAGGCCGACGACGTTGGTGCCGTAGTGGGCAACCAGCGGGAAGATCTCATCCATGATCTGCTGCTTGCCGTTAACCGAGTTGATGATGGGCTTGCCGGCATAGCGGCGCACGGCGGCCTCGACGGCGGCGGGGTCAGTGGAGTCGATCTGCAGGGGCAGAAGCGTGGAGCCCTGGAGCTGCTCGGTTGCCTGCTGGATGATTTTGACCTCGTCGATCTCGGGCAGGCCCACGTTGACGTCCAAGATGTCGGCGCCCTGTTCCTGCTGGCTGATGCCCTGGCTCACGACGTAATCCAGATCGCCATCGCGCAGAGCCTGCTGCAGGCGCTTTTTGCCGGTGGGGTTGATGCGCTCGCCGATGACGGCGATCTTGTGGCCATCGCAGGGAAGGTCCACGACCGTCTGGGCGCTCGTGACCGACATGCTGGGTTTGCGGTGACGCACGCTGGGCGTGTGGTTGTCGATGAGGGTGCGAAGTGCCGCCATGTGCGTGGGCGTGGTGCCGCAGCATCCGCCGACGACGCTCACGCCGTCGGCGATCATGCCGGCGACGGCCTCGGCGTATTCGGGTGCCTGGATGTCAAAGACGGTGTTGCCGTCGTCGTCAACGCGGGGCAGTCCCGCGTTTGCCTGCACCATGACGGGCTTGTCGGTGACGGTGAGCATACGTGCGGCGAGCCCACGGAGCTCGGCCGGACCCTGGCTGCAGTTGATGCCCAAGACATCGGCGCCGATGGCGTCGAGGGTGATGGCGGCGACCTCGGGGCTCGTGCCCAAGAAGGTGCGGCCGTCTTCCTCAAAGGTCATGGTGGCAAAGACGGGCAGGTCGGAGTTCTCGCGGCAGGCGAGGACCGCCGCCTTGATCTCGGCCAGGTCGGTCATAGTCTCGATAATAAAGAGGTCCACACCCGCGGCGACGCCGGCGCGCACTTCCTCGGCAAAGAGGTCGTAGGCCTCGTCGAAGCTCAGGGTACCCAGGGGGCGCAGCAGCGCGCCGATGGGGCCGATATCGCCGGCGACGTAGTGGGCACCGGCTGCGCGGGCGCAGGCGACAGCGGCGGCAAAGACATCTGCCACGGTGGCGGTACCGTCGAGCTTGTGGGCGTTGGCGCCAAAGGTGTTGGCGGTGATCACGTCGCAGCCGGCCTCGACGTACTGTCGCTGAATGTCGGTAATGACCTGGGGCTCCTCAAAGTTGAGCAGCTCGGGCAGGGCTCCGGCCTTCATGCCGGCCGCCTGCAGCATGGTGCCCATGCCGCCGTCGAACAGCAGATGCCCCGTGCCCTCGATGGCCGCACGCAGGCGATCGTCCTTAATGCGCAGATCGTCGATCGTGCGCGTCTTGTACGTGGCACCGTTGCGACGTGCGGCATCAACGGGTGCCGCCAATGCAGTGCCGTCAGAATCATGAGTGATAAGCGGAGTAAACATCGAGGGCTCCTAATGGCTGGAATAGCAGGTGGTGTGGGCGGCGCGGAAGCGGCAGTTCTCGCGCATGCGGCAGATATTGCAGGTGGGGCGGGTCTGGGCGTCGTGGACCTCGCCGTCGAACAGGCCGATCACCGCGGTCACGCTCTTGGTGGGCATGAGTAGGCTGGTGGGTGTGACGGTAAGCCCGATGAGCCGCGTGGCGTTGAGCGCGTTGACGATCGAGCGCTGGGCCGAGAGCGGGCAGTCGCCGTAGCCGGGACTAAAGCGCCAGTTGCCGGCGAGTCCGTGTGCGGCGGCCGCAGCCTTGACCTGCTGGTCCATTTGCTCGACGGCGGCTTCTACATAGGCAGAGCATGCGGCGTCGAGCACGGCTCCCTCCAGGGGCTGCTGGGCTCCCGTGGTGCGCAGGCGACGCTCGGCGTCCATGCCGAGGGTGCATGCCATGAGCGCGGCAAAGCGGGCGTCTTTGAGATGTCGATAGATATCGCGACCTCGCAGCTCAACGTTGGTGCCGACCAAGCGAATGCAAGGCTCACTTTGTTCGTCCACGCCCGTGGCATCGACGGCAAACACGCGGCGCACGCCACGGGGCTCAATGTCCAGTTCCAGACGTTCAACGACAAGCTCAATACGTCGTGACAGTTCGGGCTCAATCTGCTGGCCGCCGTAACCCAGATACCGCAGCATCTCGGCACGGTCGACACGGGGATGGTGCGCGGCATCGACACGGTAAAGCGCCGGCGACGCAAGGTCGGCCGGCACTTCGACAGCGGTTGTATCGATGTGCGGTTTTTCCATTACCCCAGGCGCTCCATAATGGTCGCGGCGATCGCAGGACGGTTCATAGTGTACAGGTGCAGGCCGTCGGCGCCGTGCTCCTTGAGGTCGCAAAGTTGGCGGGCGGCATAATCTACACCGGCTGCCTGCAGGCTCTCGGGGTCGTTCTCGTACTTGGCGAGAATCTTGATGACGGGGGAGGGCAGCGACGCGCCGCACATAAAGACCATGCGGCTGATCTGGGACTTGCCCATAAACGGCATGATGCCCGCGGTAATGGGCACGGTGATGCCGACCTTGTCGGCAAGCTCGCGGAAGCGGTAGAAGCACTCGTTATCAAAGAAGAGCTGCGTCACAAAGAAGCTTGCGCCGGCGTCCTGTTTTTGCTTGAGGTGTTCGACCGAGAGGTTGAGATCCTCACAGGCAATGTGGCCCTCGGGGTAGGCTGCGGCGCCCACGCAAAAGCCGGCGTCGACGAGCTCGGGGATGAGGTCGCGGGCGTAGGCGTAGTCGGAGGCGGGCTTGTCGTCCTCGGTCGCGCCGGCAGGGAGATCGCCACGCAGGGCCAGAATGTTTTCAACGCCGGCGGTGCGATACTCGTCGATCTTGGCGGCGATGTCGGCGTGGGTGCGGCCCACGCAGGTGAGGTGTGCCACCGAGGGCGTGTCGAATTCGCTCGAAATCATATGCGCGATGGGGGCGGTGGTGGCACCGTTGCCCGAGCCGCCGGCCGAGCAGGTGACCGAGACAAAGCTCGGCGAAAGCTTGCACAGATTGCCTGCCACTTCGCGAGCCGTGTCGAGGGTGAGCTCGCCCTTGGGCGGGAACATCTCAAACGAAACGGGCGCGGTGCCCTGGGATGCTGCCTGCTTAAAAACCTCGTCGACGCGCATATCGTGCTCCTCTAGATACGTAATAGTGTGATGTGTTGTAAGGATTCTACAGCACCACTGTGTCACGGTGGAGTTTCACTCGTTATTCGGGGATACCAATCAAAGATGCCTTGCTATCGGCTTTCTCTATAACAGAGCGGCTAATCTAGGCACGGACTATAAAGACTGGTATCTGATGCAAAATACCAGTTAATAGAGCTCAATCCCAAATTGACTACCCTTAAACCATGGGGAGAGGTCTGCAATTTATGCAGTTGATTGGCTGTTGAGGGTGGCAACGCCGCCTCGATAGGGTAACCTCATTGATTGGTTTCGCGACAGCAACATAACGGTAATGTCGCGGAAACACGGCGAGTCTAAGCTATGACTCGTTCGTTAGTAATCAACACCGCTTCTCACGCGGTGCCGATACGAAGGGAGTTCCGTATGGCCGAACTTACTGACCGCTTCGGGACCATGGTGTTCTCTGAGGAAGTCATGAAGGACTACCTCCCCAAGGACATTTGGAAGCGCCTTGCTGCAACCCTCGAGGGCGGTGAGCCGCTCGACCTGGATGTGGCCAACGCCGTTGCCCATGCCATGAAGGTCTGGGCCATCTCCAAGGGCGCGACGCACTATGCGCACTGGTTCCAGCCGCTTTCGGGCATTACTTCCGAGAAGCACGACAGCTTCCTGGAGCCCAACCACGACGGCACCGCCATTACCAAGTTTACGGGCAAGAACCTCATCCAGGGCGAGCCCGATGCCTCCAGCTTCCCCAACGGCGGCCTGCGCGCCACCTTCGAGGCCCGTGGCTACACCGCTTGGGATCCCACTAGCCCCGCCTTCATTAAGGACGATGTCCTGTGCATCCCCACGGCTTTCTGTTCCTACACGGGCGAGGCTCTGGACAAGAAGACCCCGCTGCTGCGCTCCATGACCGCGCTCTCGCGTGAGTCCAAGCGCGTTTTGGCGCTGTTTGGCAAGACCCCCAAGAAGGTCGTTCCTTCCGTGGGCGACGAGCAGGAGTACTTCCTGATCAAGAAGGACGCTTACCGCAAGCGCAAGGACCTGGTCATCACCGGCCGCACCCTCTTTGGTGCTGCCCCCTGCAAGGGCCAGGAGCTTGAGGAGCACTACTTTGGCGCTATCCGCCCTACCGTCTCGTCCTATATGAAGGATCTGGACAATGAGCTGTGGGCGCTTGGCATTCCCGCCAAGACCAAGCACAACGAGGTCGCTCCTTGCCAGCATGAGCTCGCCCCTGTCTATGGCGAGGTCAACGAGGCCATCGACCAGAATCTGGTCATGATGGAGAAGATGAAGCTCATCGCCTCCCGCCACGACTTGGTCTGCCTGCTGCACGAGAAGCCCTTCGAGGGCATCAACGGTTCGGGCAAGCACAACAACTGGTCGCTTGGCACCGAGTCCGAGAATCTGCTCGATCCGGGCGACACTCCGCTCGACAACCTGCAGTTCATCGTCTTCCTCACCGCGGTGATCGAGGCCGTCGATAACTATCAGGAGCTCCTGCGTGCCTCCGTTGCCTCGGCCGGCAACGACCATCGTCTGGGCGCCAACGAGGCTCCTCCGGCGATTATGTCCATCTTCCTGGGCGACCAGCTTACCGAGGTCGTCGAGAAGATCATCGATGGCAAGGCTTCCGTCCATGCCACGCGCGGCGTGCTCGACCTGGGCGCCGATACCCTGCCCAAGCTGATGCAGGACAACACCGACCGCAACCGAACCTCCCCGTTCGCCTTCACCGGCAACAAGTTCGAGTTCCGTGCCTGCGGCTCCGAGCAGAACGTCTCCGACTCCAACCTGGTGCTCGATGCCGCCGTGGCCAAGTCGCTCAAGTCCTTCGCCGACGCACTCGAGGGTACGCCCGAGGATAAGTTCCAGGACGCCGCGCTCGAGTACTGCAAGAAGGTGCTGACCGATCACCAGCGCATTCTGTTCTCCGGCGACGGTTACTCCGACGAGTGGCCCATTGAGGCCGAGAAGCGCGGCCTTGCCAACAACAAGACCACGGCCGACGCCCTGCCCGCCTTTGTTTCCGATAAGGCCATTGCGCTCTTTGAGGAGACGGGTGTCCTGACCAAGGCCGAGGCCCAGTGCCGTTACGACTGCAAGCTCGAGAAGTACAACAAGCTCATGAACATCGAGGCTACCACGATGGTTCGCGAGGCGCGTCGTACCTATCGCCCGGTCATTACCGCCTACGCCACCAAGGTCGCTAAGGGCCTCGAGACTATTCGTGCCGCCGGTGCTGAGGCCGCCATGCAGTGCGAACAGAACACGCTCAACAAGCTCTGCAACGGCATCACCGCCATCAACGACTCCATCAAGGCGCTCGACGCCGTGCATCAGAAGGCCGAGGCCCTCGATGGCCAGGAGCAGGCCAATGTGTATGCACACGAGGTCGTTCCCGCTATGGATACGCTGCGCGCCGCCGTGGACGCCATGGAGGAGATCGTTGCCGCCGACTACTGGCCGGTCCCGACCTACGACGACATCCTGTTCTACGTGTAGAGCGTAACTGACATATCGTCACGGTATTGAGCCGGGGTCCGCATCATGCGGGCCCCGGTTTTTGTTTGCGAAGGACGCTTTGAAGCCCGTTTTGCCGCCGATTCGCCTAGGTATAAAGGGCTATGGGCAAAAAACGTCAAATATGAGTACTGTCACAAGTCCTGTAACATTATTTATTTGCAAAATATGTAGTGTTACGCAACATATGTCCAAGTACTTAGCCGATAAACGTCTGCAATTTTTCCGCCGTAGGACGCCTGACGGCTAAATCGCCTTCTGAAGGCATGAAATCGCTGTTACTAAAATGGTAACAGTACTCATATTTGCTATTTTTTGCCCGCTGGCTTTGCGATGATGCCGGGGTCCGCACCCTGTCGGGTTCGAATCCCGGCATATCGGTAGGAAAAAGCCCGCTACCGCGAGGGTAACGGGCTCTTCAATTCAAATGGTGCCCCCAGCGGGATTCGAACCCGCGATATCCACCTTGAAAGGGTGGCGTCCTTGGCCGCTAGACGATGGGGACAGCGGGAAAGAGTATAGCAGACTTTTTTAGCTGTTCACATATCGTTGGCAAACTGAAAAACCACCACAAAGGTGCCTGTCCCCTTTGTGGTGGTTGGGGCGTTAGGGGAGGAGCTTCATGGCGGCGTCGTGGGCGGCGTGCTCGTAGGTGTCGTCGAGGGTTTTGAGCGGCAGCAGGGCCGTGGCCTGCGCATCGCCGCGGCGCTCGAGGGCGTGCGCGATCAGCCAGTCGGCGAGTTCGGGGTTCTTGGGCAGTGCCGGTCCGTGCAGGTACGTGCCGATGACGCCCTTGTAGATGAGACCCTCAAAGCCATCGTCGCCGTTGTTGCCGGTGCCCGTGACGACGGACGTTCCGAGCGGCGTGGCCTCGGCGTCCAAAAGCGTGCGGCCACCGTGGTTCTCGAATCCCACAAAGGGCTCAGGTGCCAGATCGGTTTTGACGGCTACGTTGCCGATCAGGCGGTCGGAGCCGCGTACGGTTTCGGCGGCAATGACGCCCAGGCCCTCAATGCGATCGTCGCCCATGTAGTACGAACGGCCGAGCAGCTGATAGCTGCCACAGATGGCAAGCAGTGTGCCGCCGTCCTCAACATAGGCCGCGACCTTGTCTTTTTGGGCGAGCAGCTCGTGTGCCACGGCTAGCTGGTCGCGGTCGGAGCCGCCACCCATCATGACGATATCGGCATCGGTGAGATCGAGTGACTCGCCCATACGGACCTCGTCCACGCGCACGGGAATGCCACGCCAGGCGCAGCGGCGCTCGAGGGCGATGACGTTGCCGCCGTCGCCGTAGAGGTTAAGGGCATCGGGATACAGGTAGACGATGCGCAGCGGGCGCGAAAGCTCGACTGGCGCGATACCGACAGGAAGAGCGCTGCCGTCGGCACGGGCTACGGCGCGCCCAGCAACAGCGTCGGCGGTGGCGCCTTTCAGCCCGTCGAGCTCCTTGACCAGCGGCGGGAAGGCCGTGTAGTTGGCGACGGCGTAGAAGGTGTCATCGGCGGCCTCGTCTGCCACGGCGCCAATTGCCTGCGCGACGTCCGAGATAATCGCGGCATCGATGCCGGCGTACTTGAGGCGCACCTGCATGTCGTGCGCGCGCGCGCCTCCGGCAAAGGCGACAAGACCCGGCGTGTCGGCGATGCGCTCAAAGTCGACGTCGTAGATCCACGATACATCGTGGCCGTCGGCATCGTTGTCGTTGAGGAAGAAAGCGCAGAGTCTGCCGCCTGCTGTCTTGATGGACTGGATTTGTCGATCGAAGCCTACGGGATTCTTAGCCAGGTTGGCCTCGACGGTGCGGCCGGCGATATCCCAGCGGCCCATGCGTCCGCCGGCGGGGACGTAGGCATCGAGCGTGGGCTGCAGCTGCGCCGTATCCACGCCTAACTCATGTGCGGCAAAGAATGCAGCGGCAACGTTGTAGACCATGTACAGGCCGTTGTAACGCGTGACGATGTGTGCGGCTGGCGCGCTGGAATCAGATCCAAACACCAGGTCAAAACCATAGCCGTCGCAGCCGAGCTCCACGCCCGTCACGCGACGGACAAGCGCAGGGCGGGCCCAGCCGCACGAGGGGCAATGGTAGGCGCCGAGCTGGCCGTATTGCACGTAGTCATACTCCAGCGGCGCGTTGCACTGTGAGCAAAAACGTGAGTCGCTAATACGGTCGGACTCGGTGTTGGTGGCGCCGTCGATGCCAAAGGCAATACTCGCGTTGGGAACGCGCGCGGCAATCGAGGCGCACAGCGGGTCGTCGGCGTTGTAGATAAGCGTTGTTGTCGGCGAGAGCTCCAACGCATGGGCGATGACCTCCTGGGTGTGATCGATCTCGCCATAGCGATCCAGCTGGTCGCGGAACAGGTTGAGCAGCACAAAGTACGTCGGCTTGAGCTTGGGCAGAACGCGCACGGTGTAGAGCTCATCGCATTCAAAAACGCCCACGCGCTTGCCGCTGTCAGCGTGCTTAAGGCCGCCGCGGGCCTCGAGCAGAGCACCTACCACACCAGGCTCCATATTGTTGCCGGCACGGTTGCACACCACGGTAGCACCGCTGGCAGCAACGGCATCGGCGATGAGGTTGGAGGTGGTGGTCTTGCCATTAGTGCCGGTGATCACCACGCTGCGGTCGACCAGGCTCGCGAGGTCGCTTAGCAGCTCGGGGTCGATTTTCATGGCGATGCGGCCGGGAAGCACGCCACCCTGGCGTTTGAGGACAGAGCGCAGTCCCCAGCGAGCGATATCGCTCGAGGTGCAGGCAAGAGATGAGCGGAAGTTCATGAAGCCGTTCCTAACATAGATGACATGGTCGGGGCGATCGCGTCGCTAAAAGCCGTAGCGGCGCGCAAATTCCTGGGCAAGCTGCGATACGTCTTCGCAGGCATTGGCCCAGGGGGCAAAGTCGGGGGTATCCGAGATAATGCCGTCCGCTTCCCAAACTGCCTGATGCGAAAGGTCCCAGGGGTCGTGCGGTTCGGGCCGGCAGGGAAGGTACGGCGTCTGATACATGGGGTTCAGCAAAAAGAACGCGCCGCCCTCGCAGCGGTTGGCAAACTCGCGCAGCGCGCGTGTCGCCGGGCGCATCTTGTTCGTTTTGAACAGCAGAATCGTGCGGGCGAGCAGATACCAAGGAGAGTTCTCGAGCGCGTCAGCCCCGATCTCTTCCTCGAGTTGGTGGGCCAGGGCAAAAAAGCCGTCCTGGTCTTCCAGGCGAGCGAGGACGAGCAACACGGTGCCTGCGGCTCGGGTGGGATAGCCTTCTGCTTTAAGGACGCGGCGGGCGTAGTTGGCGGCAGCACGGTAGCGAGCGCTCGCCATACATAGCTGCGAGATGGCCTCGAGTGTATGAAGCCACCCGATAAGAGCCGGCTCGCTCACGGTAAGGTCTGCTGCAGTGACACCGTCGGCCAAAACATTATTGGCCCAGTAGTGCGGGGCTTCCATGTCGAACCCGGGCACGCTTTGCTGCAGGTAATCGGCCGTGGTCGCCTCGAGCTTCATCAGGTCGCCCAGGCAGGCGTCAACGGGCGTGTCGGCCAGGATGATGGCGAGCAGCTGGGCATCGAGGACATGCGCATCGACGCGGACGATCTTGAGCAGCTCATCGCGCATATCGTCGAACAGGCGGTTGCGCGTCTGTTCAAACTCCTCATCGCTGCCCATGTCCTCGATCCGATGGAGCTCGTCGAGCAGGTGGCGGTGAACGCCGGCATAGGACAGCAGCGCCTGGGCATGCTCGGACTGCGCATACTTTTGGGGATTCGCGCTAATGTCGTTATGGACAAGCTCGCGTGCTGCATCGGTGAGCTCGGGGTGCGACGCCAGGTAGGTGCGCTCCAGGTAGGCGGGGATGTAGACGCTCGGATCCATTAGAGGTCTCCTCCCTTAAACGGCAAACCCTGCTCGGCCGCCCGCAGTATGCGCTCATCGATTTGGGAACGCACGATATCGTTGGTGGCGACCCAGGCAGCAAAGCTGGCGTTGTCGGGGGCGCCCAGGCCCTCCTGCAGTACCGGCGTCGCCTCGGACAGCGCGAGGACAAGCTCGTCGGTGGAGCCCACGCCCACGTTGACGCGGGCATAGACGCCATCGGGAAACTCGGTTTGGAAGTAGAGCGCCTCGGCCGCGTGCGGGCACGAGCGTGCGAGGATGCGCAAATAGTGCTCGGCGCCCTCGTAGTCCAGCTCGCGCCAGGCAGCGCTCATCAGCGCGATGAGCGTCCACGGGTCCAAGTCGCGCTCCGCATCCTTGGGACGACGGCGCAGCGGCGTGTTGGCGAGATAGGGGACGGAGTGGGCAGAGCGAAAGCGCTTGAGCTCCTCGGCGGGGTATTCGAGCTTTGCCATGGCGAGCATCGCGGTGTGGCGGACACCAGCGGGGTCGTTGGGCGCAAAGTCGAGGCTGCGGTTTGCGGCTTCGAGCGACATGCGATAGCGGCCGCTAATGAGCGCGCGTGACGCAAGGGCGGCAAGCCAGCGCAGGTAGGGGCGGCGCATAAGGTCGCCTGCGGCCTCACGCTCGTAGGGGTCCTGCGCCGAGGCGGTCTTGAGTGCCAGGTCGTGCTCCACCTCGTCGCACTTGGACACCAGATACTGTACGTACTCCTCGTTGGAGTTGGCGGTGAGGGCGGTCAGCATGCGCTGAGCGTCCCAGTTGGCCGGATCGAGCTCGGTTGCCTCGCGAAGCATGTTCTCGGCAGTGGCCTCTTCTTGCTCTGCCTGGGTATCGTCAGGGATAAAGGGAATGCGGTAGTCGACAGCCTCGACCACCTTGGCAATGAGGTGCCCGGCGCGGTCGCGGTCGTGCACGATGAGCGGTGCGGGGTTGCGGGTGAATTGTTCCATCAGACGCTCTACGGCGGCACCGTCGGTGAGCGGGATATTGTCACGGCGCAAGGCCTCAAGAACGAGGCGATGGCAATCCTCTTGAATGGGATCGAATGCCATGGGGCCTCCTTTGCTGCGGTTAGGGTTCAAATGTTTCTATATAAAGTTCTAGTTTACCCGCATGTGGCACAACGGGGGTGCCGCACTTGGACTTGCACCTTTGCACCACGAAGACGGATGTCGCACAAATGTCGGCACCTTGGACGACCGAGTGGTATCACGGTGCCGCAAACGGTCGATTTTTGGCGGCGAACGGTGCATATTTTGGAGGGGCACGGTCCTGCCCGGGATATGTAGTCAACCTTGATAAAACGTTTGCCCAGCTTGGGAGTATGAATGCCGCACAAGGGTCTTCAGGGATAGAAAAAACGTTTCATCATTGGCGGCTTTAGGTGAATAACTGACCAACCAGAACGGTAAAATAGTGTTTGTCTGAGCGTTGAGACGTTTAGACATCGCGCATTGTCATCGCCGGCAACGCGCAAACCGGTCCTAACGGAGCCAATTGGGTGCTCCGTTATATACGCAAGTCTAAGAGGGGCTTGTTTAGGAGGCACAGTATGGGACGTTTTACCAATCCTCGCGATCTGTACTTTGGTGAGGGCGCTCGCCACGAGGTGAAGAACCTCAAGGGTAAGAAGGCCATCATCGTTTCTGGCGGCAGCTCTATGCGCCGCGGCGGGTTCCTGCAGGACGTTGAGGCCGACCTCAAAGAGGCCGGCATGGAGGTCAAGCTGTTCGAGGGCGTCGAGTCCGATCCCTCCATCGAGACCGTCATGAAGGGCGCAGCCGCTATGCGCGACTTCGAGCCCGACTGGATCGTTGCTATCGGCGGCGGTTCGCCCATCGATGCTGCTAAGGCCATGTGGGTCTTCTACGAGTATCCCGAGGAGTCCTTCGACAACATCATCCAGCCGTTCAGCTTCCCTGAGCTGCGTCAGAAGGCTCATTTCTGCGCCATCTCCTCTACCTCCGGCACCGCTACCGAGGTCACCGCGTTCTCCGTCATTACCGACTACGCCAAGGGCATCAAGTACCCGCTGGCCGACTTCAACATCACCCCTGATGTCGCCATCGTCGACCCCGAGCTCACCTACACCATGCCCGCCAAGCTGTGCGCTCACACCGGCATGGATGCTCTGACCCACTGCATGGAGGCCTACGTTTCCACCTGCGCCTCTATGTTCACCGACGCCAACGCTCTGCACGGCATCCGCGAGATCGTCGAGTGGCTGCCCAAGTCCTATGCTGGCGACCATGAGGCCCGTCAGCACATGCACGAGGCTCAGTGCATCGCCGGTATCGCCTTCTCCTCGGGCCTGCTCGGCATCGTTCACTCCATGGCTCACAAGACCGGTGCTGCCTTCGAGAACGGCCACATCATCCACGGTGCCGCTAACGCCATGTACCTGGGCAAGGTCATCCAGTGGAACTCCAAGGATCCCCGTGCTGCCGAGCGTTACGCTTACGTGGCCAAGGAGATCCTGCACCTTCCCGGCGAGACCAACGAGGAGCTCATCGCTGCGCTCGTCCAGAAGATCCGCGACCTCAACGACCAGCTCAACATTCCGCAGTCCATCAAGGATTACGCGAATGGTGGCGTGAAGGTCGACGCCGAGAACCCGCAGATGGTTTCCGAGGAGGAGTTCCTCGCCAAGCTGCCCGAGATCGCCGCGAACGCCGAGCAGGACGCCTGCACGCCCGAGAACCCGCGTGAGACCAAGGCTGCCGACTTCGAGAAGATCCTCAAGGCCTGCTACTACGACACCGACATCGATTTCTAATCGACTCTTGTTATCGTAACGAGGGGCTCCGCACGTATCCGTACGGAGCCCCTTTCTTTTTTAGAGAATGGGATAGTTATGGCTGCAATTTTCAATAGCCCCAGCAAGTACATCCAGGGTCCGGACGAGCTCGCCAAGCTCGGCTCCTATGTCGAGCCGCTCGGCGCTAAGGCCCTCGTCATCGTGACGCCTTCGGGCAAGAAGCGCGTCGGTGCCAAGATCGAGGGCGGCTTTGCCGAGGCTAAGGCCGAGCTGCTGTTTGAGGACTTTAACGGCGAGTGCTCCAAGGGCGAGGTCGATCGCCTGGTTGCGCTCGCTCGCGACAACGGTTGCGACATCATCGTCGGCGTCGGTGGCGGCAAGATCCTCGACACCGCGAAGGCCGTCGCCTATTACCTGGAGTCCCCGGTTATCATTTGCCCCACCATTGCTTCGACCGATGCCCCGTGTTCGGCGCTTTCGGTGCTCTATACCGATGACGGCCAGTTCGACAAATACCTCTTCCTTAAGGCAAACCCCAATATCGTCCTTATGGATACGACGGTTATCGCGGCGAGCCCGGTGCGCCTGACGGTTTCCGGTATGGGCGATGCGCTCGCAACCTATTTCGAGGCTCAGGCGACGCACGATGCCGACGGCGGCACCTGCGCCGGCGGCAAGGGCGGAATGGCCGGTCTGGCGCTCGCCAAGCTCTGCTACGAGACGCTTATGGCCGATGGCGTCAAGGCCAAGGTCGCGCTGGAGAAGGGCGCGCTCACGCCTGCCGTCGAGCACATCATCGAGGCCAATACGCTGCTTTCGGGCATTGGCTTTGAGAGCTCGGGCCTTGCCGCTGCTCATGCCATCCACAATGGTCTGACGATGCTGCCCGAGTGCCACAGCATGTATCACGGCGAGAAGGTCGCCTTCGGCACCATCGTCCAGCTGGTACTCGAGGATGCCCCGACCGAGAAGCTCGAGGAAGTCTTGGGCTTCTGCATTGAGCTGGGTCTGCCGGTCACGATGAAGGAACTTGGCGTTGCCGAGCTTACGCGCGAGAAGGCCATGATTGTTGCCGAGGCCGCGTGCGCGCCCGAGGACACCATGTGCAACATGCCGTTTGAGGTGACGCCCGAGATGGTCGCAAACGCCATTCTGGGTGCAGACGCACTGGGCCACTACTATCTCATGGATGAGTAAATCAAGCTAAGGAAGGGGCAAAGCCAGCAGATGGCTTTGCCCCTTTTTGCTATGGTGCAAAGGGGCAAGGTTACTTTGCACCAATCGTTGTTTGATGAAGGGCGGATTCTCGTATGGCGCTTCCCATGGTTTATGGCGGTCCCGGCCGGTATGTTCAGGGGCCGGGCGAACTGTCGCGTCAAGGCAAGTATTTGTCATGGTTGGGCTGCGCTGCCTATGTCTTGTTTGACCAGGGCACCGAGGATCGGCTGTGCAGGCAGATCGTCGATGGATTTCTGGACGAAGATCTAAGCGAGCCGTTCTTTAAGATTTATGACGGTCCGTGTACGGAAGAGGCCGTTGTCGAAATGGCTAAGGAAGCCCAGGCCGAGTATTGCGACATGGTGGTGGGTATTGGCGGCGGCAAGATGCTCGATATCGCCAAGGCCGTTGCGTTTTATGCCGAGTTGCCGTTGTGCGTATGTCCCACGGCGGCTTCGATGGACGGTCCGTGTAGCGCGATTTCGGTGCTGTATCACGAGGATGGGTCGTTCGACCACTACCTGATGCTCGAGAAGAATCCAGATCTGGTCGTGGTCGATACCAACGTGGTCGCGGCGGCCCCGCTGCGTATGACGGTCGCTGGCATGGGCGATGCACTGGCAACGTACTTCGAGGCGCGTTCGTGCGCCGCGGCGCACGGCACCAACGAGCACGGTGGCGCGCCGGGGCACTTGGCCTTGGTTGCGGCTCGCGCCTGCTATGACACACTCATGGAGTGCGGCGTCGCTGCCAAGCGCGATCTCAAAAAGGGCCGTATATCGCCGGCGGTTGAGCGTCTGATCGAGTGCAATATTCTGCTCTCGGGCGTCGGCTTTGAGAGCGGTGGCCTGGCGTTGGCGCATGCCATCGCCAACGGTCTGACGATCCTACCCGAGTGCAAGGCGATGCATGGCGAGGCCGTGGCATTTGGCCTGGTGGTGCAGCTGCGCCTAGAGCGCGCGCCCGAGCTTGATCAGGTGCTCGAGTTTTGCCAGCGCGTTGGTCTGCCGACGACGCTCGCGGAGCTGGGCCTTGGCGAGATTTCCGATACCGATTTGCGGGATGTTGCAAATGCGGTCTTTAGTAACGAGCGTAACATGGCCAACGAGCAGGCCAAGGTGACCAAACAGAAGCTCGTGCAGCTCATGTGCGAGGCATAGCTTGGCGCTTGATCGACCTTGTGCAATCGGGGCGGCGATAAGCCATGGGCTATTTGCCGCAAAGATGCGCCGCGTGTAATTTACCCGAGGCGTGGGCCGATGGCGTATCATTATCTCTTGCTTGTTTGCACTGCTCAGGGAGGGGCCGCGCATGGCGCAGGAACACGATCTGTTTGATGACATTATCGAGATCAGCAAGGGTTTCGACTTTCTAAAAAACCCGCTTGGCGGTGTGACCGATGCGCTCGATCCGTCGGCGCCGCAGTGGAATCCTGCCGACTACAAGGAGCGTCCGCGTGGCAACACCATTCCGTGCCTGACCTGCAAAAACGAAAAGAGCAGCTGCACCGCGTGCATGGACGTTTGCCCGGTCGACGCTATCGAGGTCGAGGAAGACGCTATCGAGATCCTCGACTCCTGTCGCAAGTGCGGCCTGTGCGCCGCTGCCTGTCCGACCGAGGCGATCATTTCGCCGCGCCTGGCGCCCAAAAACCTGTATGACGATATCGTCTCTGCTGCTACGAGCCACGAGACCGCCTACGTCACCTGCACGCGCGCCCTCAAGCGCATGCCGCGCGAAAACGAGGTCGTCGTTGCCTGCGTGGGCGATATTACGGCCGAGACCTGGTTCTCGGTACTGGCGGACTATCCCAACGTGAGTGTGTACCTGCCGTTGGGTGTGTGCGATAAATGCCGCAACACCGGTGGTGAGGACATTCTGGGCGAGGCCATTGCTACCGCCGAGGAGTGGGCGGGCACGGGCATGGGTCTGGAGGTCGATCCCAAGAGCCTCAAGTGCCATAAGCGCCGCGAGTACGAGCGCAAGGAGTACATGGAAAAGATCGCCCGCACCACTGGCCTTACCGTGACCAAGCTCAACCCGGCAACGGCGGCGCTGGCCTCGGTGACGCAGAAACTCAAAGCCCACCGCCACCAGATTACCCAGTTGGAGCGCACGCTCAACACCATGTGCGGCACCACGACGACCAAGCGTCGCCGTACGCTTACGCACGGTCGCCAGCTGGTGCTCTCGACGTTGCAAAACCACCCCGAGCTTGCCCAGAACATGCAGGTGAGTACGCCGGAGTGCGATTTTGACAAGTGCACGTCGTGCGGCGAGTGCGTCAACGTGTGCCCCACGTTTGCCTGCGATTTGGTGGGAAGCGGTCGCTTTGCGTTGGAGTCCACGTATTGTTTGGGCTGCGGTGCCTGTGCCAAGGTGTGTCCCGAGCACGCGCTCAAGCTTGTTGAGCACGATGCGTCCAACTTGGTCGTCGTCGACCCCGAGGCCGAGGAAAAGGCCGCCCAGAAGGCGAAGGCTCACGAAGAAGCTGAGAAGGTCAAGGCCGAGGCAAAGGCCAAGCTGGACAAGATGCTCGACCAGGTGGAGAAGCTCGCGGACTAGTCAGCGAGCTCTATCTCTGCTTCATTTGCGCCGCCGCGGTGTCCGGATTCGCCCGGATGCTGCGGCGGCGCTATACTTATACGGTTTGAAGTACCTGTACCAAAAGGAGCTGTCGTGTCCCTTTCCATCGGTATCGTGGGCCTGCCCAACGTGGGCAAGTCGACGCTGTTCACCGCGCTTACCAAAAAGACCGGCCTTGCCGCCAACTACCCGTTTGCCACGATCGACCCCAACGTGGGTATCGTCGACGTGCCCGATAGCCGCTTGCAAAAGCTTGCCGACATCGTTAACCCGGGTCGCATTGTGCCGGCGACGGTCGAGTTCGTCGACATCGCAGGTCTGGTGAAGGGCGCTAACGAGGGCGAGGGCCTGGGCAACCAGTTCCTGGCCAACATTCGCGAGACCGACGCCATCTGCGAGGTCGTGCGCTACTTTAAGGACCCCAACGTCATGCGTGAGGTGGGCCGCACGGGCGAGTTCGTCGATCCCGCCGGCGATGCCGACACCATCATGACCGAGCTCATCCTGGCCGACATGGGCACGCTCGAGAAGCAGCTGCCTAAGCTCGAGAAGGAGGCCAAGCGCGACAAGGAGCTCATGCCCAAGTTCGAGGTTGCCAAGCGCCTGCTTGCCTGGCTCAACGAGGGCAAGCGCGCCGCATCCATGGAGATGACCGACGAGGAGCGTGCCGCCGCCAAGGGGCTGTTCCTGCTCACCATGAAGCCCATCCTGTATGTGGCCAACGTGGACGAGGATATGCTCAACGACGATCTGGCGCCCATCGATGGTGTCAAGCCGCTGCCCATCTGCGCCAAGATCGAGGCAGAGCTTTCCGAGCTCGATCCCGAGGACGCCGCCGACTACCTGGAGAGCCTGGGCCTGGAGCAGCCCGGCCTGGACGTGCTCGCTCAGGCTGCCTACAAGCTGCTCGGCCTGCAGTCGTTCTTTACGGCCGGCGAGATGGAGGTCAAGGCCTGGACGGTTCGTCAGGGCGCGACCGCCCCGCAGGCCGCCGGCGTCATCCACACCGATTTTGAGCGCGGCTTTATTAAGGCCGAGGTCATTGGCTACGACGACTACATCGAGCTCGGCGGCGAGCAGGGCGCCAAGGCCGCCGGCAAGTTGCGTATTGAGGGCAAGGACTATGTCATGGCCGATGGCGACGTCGTGCACTTCCGCTTTAACGTGTAAGGACGACGCATATGTTCAAATATGGCAAAAAAGCTGGCTACATGGGTATTGCGCTGCTCGTACTTGCGGTGATTCCGCTGGTGGTCGCAGCGTGTGTTATCCCCAACATTGGCCCCGAGGTGGCAACGAAGTTTAACGCCGCCGGCGAGGTGACGCGCTGGGGTAAGAGCTACGAGCTGCTGGCACTGCCGGTACTCAATCTGCTGCTGAGCGTGGCGACGTACTTTACGGCGGGACGCCAAGCCAAGAACAATGACGACTCCGCCGCCATGGCGCGCATCGTGTGCGAGCGCTACCTGCGCAACGGTTGCATCACGGGTGTGTTCCTCAACGTGATCAACGTTTACTTTATGTACTCGGCGATTACCGGAACGGGCTTTGGCTTTGGTTTCTAGCTTGTCCTTTTAGGCAACGAGTCTGCACACATATTCGATAGCTGCTGCGAGGCCGCCGCTCGATCGTGGTTTAAAGACCATGTCGGCGGCGGCCTCGTTTTCGTATCCGGCGCCGCGAAGGGCGAGTGCGATACCGGCTTCCAGGAGAAGGGGCAGACCGCGTTGGCTGGTTGCGATCACGGCAGCCTGATTGAGCGAGCAGCTGTGCGCCTGGCATTGGATAGCAAGTTCACCTTTCGCCGGGCAAGGGACCAGAACGGCGGCGACGCGACTTGATAGCAATGCAAATGCTGTGCGCTCATCGGGCGAAAGGCATTCTGATTCAACGACGACGAGCTTGGGCGGCGCGCTGTTTGTGCGAGGCGTGGCTCGGTACATGCGGACCGAAGAACCCGACATAGAAAACTCCTGTGTATTCGGCAAAACGTAAACTATAGTTTACGTTTATGTTCGGCTCCATTTCAAACTCGGCTGCATGGACGAACGTGCGAAACAGATTCTTGGTAGGCGGGTCGAAGAGACACGCAGAGACCTTGGTATCTCCAAGGTTGATTTTTGTGTGGCGACAGGAATCAGCCGACCCTACCTCGACCGAATCGAAGATGGGACGGCAAATTTCACGCTCAAGGTTCTATTTAAGATCGCGCCCGCACTCGGCATGACGGTATCTGAGCTTCTCGAGGGTATCGAATAGGGCGTTCCCCCGCTGTATTTGACGCTCTTTGGGCGGGTCCCCCCTGGTTGCGATGTGCAAAATCGCGAGTATTCAGCACCAGTTCGGCCGTAGATGGTAGCTCGAGCGGCTGGCTTTGCCTTTTTGACAGTAGATAATCCACACGTTAAATAAAAATGAGGAATAAATATTTACTAGACGGACCCTTCGTCCTAAAAGTTCGTCTAACAATCGGCCGATTCTATGCCTCCGGAGGAGAAATTGCAGAATACTCCGATTTTTGCACGGCCTGAGGGGGACCACCTGTCGTTTAAGGCTGCGATAAGTGGAGCTGCCTTAGGGATTACGCCATCGGGATGCGGTCGTGGTTGACTTGGCTGTAGAACAGGCGCTGAATCTCGGCGGCATCGCGTGACTGGCCGAGTGCCCACATGGTCTTGGCCACGAGCGTCTCGGTGGTCATGTCGTCGCCGCGCAGAATACCCGGATGATCGGCGTAAGCGCGGCCGACCTCATAAACGCCCAGATCGAGGCCCTCTTCGGGGACCTGCGTGGTCATAACGACGGTGCGGCCCGAATCGACCCAGCGAAAAATTGCCTCTTGGAACGACCCGCCCGACTCACCAAACTCGGGGATACCGCCAATGCCAAAGGTCTCCAGAATCACGGCGTCGTAGCTATCGGCAAGGGCGTCGAGGATGCCCGGGTTTACGCCGGGCGTAAGCTTGAGTACAAATACGCGCGGGTCGATGCTGTCGTAGAAACGCACCGGGTTTTCGCCCTGATGCGTGCCGTGAAGCCCGTTGCGCACAATGCGGTCGTTGCGGATATAGGCGATGGGCGGATAGTTGACGCTAATGAACGCGTTAAAGCTCATGGTGCGCTGCTTGCGGGCGCGCGTGCCGGCAATGGTGACGCCGCCAAACACGATCGAAACGTCGTGCGAGTGCTCGTCGAGCGCATAGAGCAGGCTCTGGTACAGATTGAGCTTGGCATCGGTAAAGGGGTTGCCCATGGGCTTTTGCGAGCCGGTGAGCACGATGGGCTTGGGGCTGTCTTGAATCAGGTAGGAAAGCGCTGCTGCGGTGTAGCTCATGGTGTCGGTGCCGTGCAGAATCACGAAGCCGTCGTGGTCGGCATAACCCTCGACGATGACATCGCGGATGCGCATCCAGTCGCTCGGGCGCATATTGGTGCTGTCGATATTCATGGGCTGCACGACGTCGAGCTCGCAGAGCCCCGAGATCTCGGGGACGCTCTGGGCGAGCTCCTCACCGGTCAGGGCGGGGGAGAGGCCGTTGCCGTCCTCGGTCGATGCGATGGTGCCGCCCGTGGCGATGAGAAGGATGCGCTTCATGCTGGTATTCCTATCGTATTTGCCGCCGCAGAGGCGGAGTCGTTCGGCAGTATTGTGGCACAGAGCGTTCAATGTTCAAACGTATTACATCATCTGTAACGTCTGGTAACACTTCAATTGCCGTCAAATAGGGGCCCAGGTCGTGCGTTTGCCGTGCGCTGATGGCTGCGAGGGACGAGAAACCCCATATAACGTGTACACTATGGAAGTTATTTTCGTTCATTCATGCGGGTGGGCACCGGCTCCCCGCCAACAAGAGGGGGAACCATGGATCAAAAGGCTTCCGCAAAGGTCCTCGTACTCGACTTTGGTGCGCAGTACGGTCAGCTCATTGCCCGTCGCGTCCGCGACCTCAACGTGTATTCCGAGATTGTCCCCTGCGACATCTCGGCCGACGAGATTCGTGAGATGAACGCCTCTGCGCTCATCCTTTCTGGCGGTCCGGCCTCCGTGTACGCCGAGGACGCTCCGTCCATCGACCCCGCCATCTTTGACCTGGGCCTTCCCGTCTTGGGCTTCTGCTACGGCCATCAGATCACGGCGGTGACGCTCGGCGGCAAGGTCGGTCACTCCGAGGTGGGCGAGTACGGCCGCGCCACCATCACGCGCACGGCCGGCGCCAAGCTCTTTAACTCCACGCCCATGGAGCAGACCGTGTGGATGAGCCATCGCGACGCCGTTTCCGAGGTGCCCGAGGGCTTTACCGTTACCGCTAGCACCGACGTGTGCCCGGTTGCCGCCATGGAGTGCGTCGAGCGCAAGATTTTCACCACGCAGTTCCACCCCGAGGTCAAGCACTCCGAGTACGGTCAGCAGCTGCTGAGCAACTTCCTGTTTGAGATCTGCGGCCTGGAGCCCAACTGGAGCATGGACAACCTGGTCGAGACCATGACGGCTGAGTTCCGCGAGAAGGTCGGCGACGACCGCGTGATTCTGGCCCTGTCCGGTGGCGTCGACTCCTCCGTCGTGGCTGCGCTGGGCGCTCGCGCCGTGGGCAAGCAGATGACCTGCGTGTTCATCAACCATGGCCTGCTGCGCAAGGGCGAGCCCGAGCAGGTGGAGGAGGTCTTCACCAAGCAGTTTGACGTCGACTTTATCCACGTCCACGCCGAGGACCGCTATGCCGAGCTTCTAGCCGGTGTGACCGAGCCCGAGGAGAAGCGCCGCATCATCGGTACGCAGTTCTGGAAAGAGTTCTTCGCGGTTGCTCAGCAGCTTGAGACCGATGGTAAACCCGTGAAGTACCTGGCTCAGGGCACCATCTACCCCGACATCATCGAGTCCGGCGCTCGCAAGACGGGCGGCAAGACGGCCACCATCAAGAGCCATCACAACCTGATCCCGTTCCCCGAAGGCGTGCACTTCGACCTCATTGAGCCGCTCGACCACTTCTTTAAGGACGAGGTCCGCGCGCTTGGTCTGGCGCTCGGACTGCCGAGTCATATCGTGTTCCGCCAGCCTTTCCCGGGCCCTGGTCTGGCCATCCGCATCATCGGCGCGGTCGATAAGGAGAAGCTCGAGATCCTCAAGAACGCCGACGCTATCGTGCGCGAGGAGCTCGACGCCTACAACCAGCGCCTGTTTGAGCAGACCGGCGAGCGCAACTCCGAACACAGCTGCTGGCAGTATTTCGCGGTTCTGCCCGACATAAAGTCCGTCGGCGTTATGGGCGACGAGCGCACCTATCAGCGCCCGATCATCCTGCGTGCTGTCGAGTCCAGCGATGCCATGACCGCCGACTGGGCCAAGCTGCCCTACGACGTGCTGGCCCGCATCTCCGGCCGCATCGTTGCCGAGGTCCCCGGCGCCAACCGCGTGTGCTACGACATCACGTCTAAGCCGCCGGCGACGATCGAGTGGGAGTAGGACGACAGGGTTCTGACCTGCGATTTTGAGTGCCGCACTATGCCGCTGAGTTTCGTTTCGTACGAGAGTCATGACAAAGCCACCAGCGACGGAGATGAGTAAAAGCGATTAAAGAGCCTCCGTTCCCTGCGTTGGGACGGAGGCTCTTTCTTTGCCGTTTTACTCCCTTGTCTCCGTTCGGGGATTATTTCTTGCTCATTTAGGGCTATTCGCGCTGAAAGATTTTGACTAGCTTGGTGTCCTTTATTTCGTAGACAATGTCTGCGACGTTCTCGACCAGCCTCTTATCGTGGGAGACGAACACTATCGTTCCGGCATAGGCGCTCATCATCTGCTCGAGGGCTTCGGCGCTCTTGATGTCCAGGTAATTTCCAGGCTCGTCCATGAGCAAGATGTTGTATCTGCCCAGCAGCATCTTCGCGAGTAGCAGCTTGATGACTTCGCCTCCCGAGAGAACGCCAACGTCCTTTGTCAGGTCGCGCGGTCCGATTCCCATAGAGGCGAGGATGCCTCGAATTTCGGTCATGCTGTACTCGCAACCATCCTGCATGAACGAGATCGCAGACTGACGGGCGTCGAACTTGTAGCCTGTTTGCTCGAAGTAACCGATCTCTGCCTTGGGAGAGATGTTGATACCGTCGGCGCGTCGAGCGATTGCCTTCAGCAGGCTGGTCTTTCCTGTACCGTTGCCACCGGTGATGGCCACTTTGGCACCGAGCGGTATCTCGAATTTCGCGTGGTCATAGAGCATGCAGTTGCCGAAGCTCAAGCTGAAATCGTCTGCCGAGATGGGAAATTTACTATGCAGTTCCAGGGCCTTGCTCTGGCGGAACCGCACGGCGCGAATGCTATCTGGGGCCTCAATCCCTTCGAGCGCTTCGAGGCGCTTCTCCATGTCCTTAGCCGCCTGGTACATCCTCTTCTGTTTGGTGCCGGTTGCTTTCTGATGCCCCAATCGACCTGCATACTCGTTGCTTTTTTTCGCAGCCTTCCGCTTGGCGTCGACCTGCCGTGCTTTTTTCCGTTGTTTTTCGATGGCGGCTTCGAGGCGATCGCGCTCGCGCATCGCCTCTTCGTATCGAGTCGCCTGAGCTTTGCGCTCTTCTTCTTTCTGTCGCAGATAGTCGGAGTAGTCACCCCAGAATTCGGAAATACCGCCGTCTTTGAGCTCCCAGATCTTGTCTACCACCTGGTCGAGAAAATGACGGTCATGGCTCACGATGAGCAGAGCCCCATCAAATGCCTTGAGTTGTCCGACGAGAAGGCGGATGCCGTCTTGGTCGAGGTGGCTCGTAGGCTCGTCGGCGAAGATCGCGCTTGCATGCTGGGAGAGTGCAGAGGCAATCTTGGCGCGTGTTTCCTCCCCGCCGCTCATCGTCTCCTGCGCCACTCCGGCGACGTTGAGACGGGAGAGCATCTCACCACTGTCCTGAGCCGCATCAAGGTCGAGTTCATCGAGTTGGCCGATGAGGGCAATGCTGCCGAAGCGCCTGACGTCGGCGTCCGCAATGGTAAGATTGCCGCTCAGAATTTTAAGCAGGCTGGTTTTGCCTGCGCCATTGTCTCCCACCAAGCCGATGCGATCGTAGGAGTAGATTTCCAACTCTTCGATATCCAGGATATCGCGGCCGGCATATTCCAAAAAGATGTCTTTAGCTTTGACTATGAGTTCCATAGGTTGAACCGCCTTTTGTGTATTAGCCTTTTACTGGAAGCGCAGCTATGCCAAAAAAGATTGCTCACGTCGATTTTTCGCCTTTGCCCAATTGCCGGCGCGAGCGTTTTGACCTTGCGCAAGCCGGCAAATCCGAAAATGATAGTTGGCGACGAATAAGGAGCGCGATGTGGGATGTCGGCGCAATACCTCGTCGTCGCAAGGGCTTGAAGGCTGACGCGTGAACCGATGGCTGCCGCCTCTTTTTTTCGAATACTTGGGCTATTGAATCCGCCCGGTATCTCTTTTCCCCACGTTTCGGACGCTCGGAGCAAGCAGCATAGCCATCGCAAGCAGTACCATGGTCGCTCCAGAGCCGACGAACCATAACGGAGCTCCAAGCAGATCCGCAAAAACGGAGGGGGCCGCGAGGCCCATGGGCATGGCCCACGCCGTGATGGTTCCGTAGAGGCCGAAAACGCGGCCTAGGTACTCAGGAGGTATCTGCTCCTGCATAAGGGCAGTCTGGGTTCCCGCGTACAACGGGGAGCATGCGCCCATAAGAAAGCTCGCCGGTAGGAAAACGGCGAACAGCGACGGGCCGAGCAATCCGGATGCGATTGCGACGACGCCGAAGCCGGCGATCGCGGCGACCATGGTGAGCGACTTATTGCGGAACCCTCCCGTGGCCGCCAAAATGCCGGACCCAGCCAGCATGCCTGCGGAGAAAAGGACCTCCACCAAAGCAGCATCCCCCGTGCTACCGCCAAAATGTCCCAAGGTCATTATTGGGAACAATGCCGCGAGTGGGGAGAACGCGAAAGCGAAGACGAACCCGCACCAAAGAAGGGCGAACAGCCCCCTGTATCCCCTGATCAGCTTGTAGCCGTCCGAAATCTCAGAGAAAAGTTCTCGAACTTTATTGGAAAAGGACGAGCTGCGGTCGGCTTCGTCGAGTCCTCCTGCGTCTATCTGAGCGGCGAGGACAGCTAGAGAAGCGAAAAGCGCCCCCAGCACGTCGAGGGCAATCATGGCGGTAATGCCCGCCACAGGATAAATCACTGCCGCGAGCGCGGCGCCAAGAATGTATCCGGCGGACTGAATCGCCTGCATCACTCCCGATAGGCGAACGAGATGCTCTGGCGGGGCGAGATGGGGCGTGAGGGATTGGGAGGCCGGCGTGTAGAACGAAGTGCCAGCTGCGCGGAGAAACAGGGCGATGAGTATTGACCACGCAGGTAAGCTGCCGGCCAACGAGGCAATCGCCAAGGCGGCGCCCACCGCGGCAACGAAGAGGTCGGCGCCGATGAGAACACGTTTCAAAGGCAGCCTGTCGACAACGGCGCCCGCAAGGACTCCGAACAAAGCAATCGGCAGAAAGCCTGCTAACGATGCCAGGGAGAGGAGGGAAGATGATTCTGTCGTGAGGGCGATATGCCAAATGAGACCCATTTGGAGAATCAAGCTCGTCAATGTCGACACGAGCTCCCCGCCCCATACGAAACAAATCTTAAATTGCCATGAATGGCACAGCGAAACAGACCTGCGCCGAGAGGTTTCAAATATCATGGTTATGTCCAATCGTGAAATGGCGTGCAGAAAAACAGCGCGACGCCACAACAGCGCCGCTTTCTAGGCGCTCATCCACGTGCGGAAAAGACCAACCACGACACCCCTCCTTTGTTAATTCGGTCTGGCAAACCATGTAATATTAACGAGGCTTGAGTTTGCCTGTCAAGAATCGACCATCGGAAAGGGCAATCCTCTCTGGCCATTCGATTCCTTTTGTATCTTTGGTTGCATAGGTGACCCGCCAGGGCTATTACGCGTGGAAGAGGCGCCTGCCGAGCTGGCCGATGAGGCGCTGAAGATGGCCCTGGTCAGGCGAAACGATCCCAAGGGATGCGTACATCATTCGGATAGTAAGAATGTTGCCAGCAGGTTTTGCGGCAACCGCAAAGGAGCCGTATCCTGCAGCTGGAATCACGTTGCAGCATCCTGACCCGCATTCCGATTGGCGGACGGCCCGCTTCGGCATCCTGACCAGCACAGCGATCGAGCCTTGTCATTCCTTGGATATGCCGGTTGCTCGGGGCGGTCCCGACGGAGGCCCTCGCCTCCCCGGTCCGTGACCCAAGAAGGGCAAGCATGCTGATCTGCATGGCTGGTTCCTCCTTTATGTAGACGACCATGCAAAGAAGGGACAACCGAGGAGGCAGGTTACTGATGCGGGCTCCCGCACGCCCATGACTACCCGACGGGCTGTTTTTCATCTCCGATGCCCGCATTGCAGCATGAACGAATGTGCCTCGACATCTCTGCTGGCATGGTACGACTGGGATCGCACCTCGACGCATCCTTGCGCATACTGCCTTCCAAGTTTCGAAACCGGGAAGGAAAGTGTATGTGAGCGACGATATCGGCGCCGATTCGACGCTCGAGAGGGAGATTGCGCCGATTCTATCCATCGGGGATGCATTCCCGAAGATTCTCATCACTCGCACGAGGCATGAGCCCCATACCCGGGAGGGCGTGCTCGTGCTGAATTTCGCGAGGTGGCTGCTTGGCGGGTAGGGTTCTGAACGTCGCATTGGGATATCGCGCGACAGGGCACGCAGGGCTGTTTGTGCCCGCACGGGAAACGCCGTCGCCATGCGGGCGGCCTGTCGTGTCCGATTAGCCTTTTGCTAAACAGGCTTACGCCAACTCATGGGCAAGCCACCTGAGACTATTCACTTTGCTTATCGTTGACAAAGACCTGTGGCCTGCGGTTTTGTGAACGGCTCGTAAGCCACCCGCGTCGACTCACTTACTGTTGAAGCTGGTGGTTTGCAGGCTCAAAGGCGGTTGAGTTTCAAAACGGGCGTTTTTCGGCGATATCGAGCCTCCAAAGGCGGCTCTCCGTGCCCCTTGGGACAAAAATATAAACTCAATACTCTGAGTTTGAAAATGGTTTTTGAAGTTGTCCCAGCTTTTGTCCCCGAAGCCGATGAAACGCGACGTCGCGTCATTCAGCGGCACTCACTTCGAGATGCCGCCGAAAACTGGGTGCAACTGGAGTGACGAGACGGCAAAACTATAACCACCGAGTGGGAATAGAACAGACGTTCGATTCTATGCTATAGTGTTTGCCAATGGGCGCGGCTTCTTACGAATCCGCGCCCATTGCTATACTGGCCTTACGATGACGAGCTGACGATCATAGGCGCCATGCGTGCATTTGCGGCGGAACGGGGATATGCGCCCGACTTCTCCGAATCCCGCCTCTGTCACGAGATTTACCTCTCCGACCCGCGCAAGTACGCGCCGGAGAAGCTCAAGACCGTGATTCGCCATCCCATCAAGCCGATTTAGCGAAACGAGCGCCGCCGTGCGGTCCGGCTTTTGGGGTTTATCAATTGGTAGTCCGCGTCGATCGAGCAAGCTGCCCTGCCTCCCGGCAGGTGCGTAATCCCCTTGGTCGATCCGTCTCGAGGTGCGCTCTTTGCTCATCTTGTGGCGTGGAGTTACGATACTCCTAAAAGTGTAACCAGATTCGAGTTTTAGGAGCAGCTTTTGAAGGGTAGCAAACTCAGGAACCGCGATAGATACCTCGAGGAGGCGATGCTCTTCCGTGACACCGACCTCATCAAGGTGATCACGGGCGTGCGCAGGTGCGGCAAGTCGAGCCTTCTCGATCTAATTAGGATGACCATCGAGTCTGAGGGAGTCGCTGGCCGCGGCTTTGTGAGCGTCAACCTGGAAAGCAAGGGTACGGGCATCAAGACGGAGGACCAGCTTTATGATTACGTTCGCGGGCGCCTGTCGGACAAGGGTCGCACCTACGTTTTCATAGACGAGCCCCAGAGAATCGATGGCTGGCAGGATGCGGTCAACGCAATGAGGGTCGACTTCGATTGCGACATCTACCTCACGGGCTCGAATGCGTATCTTCTCTCGAGCGAGCTGGCCACCTATCTCTCCGGGCGCTACGTAGAGGTAAAGATGCTGCCCCTGTCCTTCTCCGAGTTCGCCGACTTTTGCGGAATCGAGTTCGTATCGGGAACTTCGGTGGCTCTCACTCCCGAGGGGGATCCCGTTCTCTTCGACGACATGCTTACTCGTTACCTTGAGTACGGGGGCATGCCAGCCATCGCATCCCTCTCGACGACCCAGGCGCAGCACTCGGCGTACATGTCCGGCGTCTACGAAGCCATCGCCGTGCGTGATATTGTCAACCGTGAGCGCGGGAAGGGCAAAAGTGCGGTGACTGACCCTTCCCTGCTGCGCCATGTGGCCGAATTCCTGGCGGACAACATCGGCAACGAGTGCTCGTCGAGTCGAATCGCCGGCGCGTTAACTTCTGCGGGGCCGAAGACCACGAACAAGACCGTTTCCTCGTATGTGGGTGCGCTTGAGGAGGCCTTCCTGTTCTATCGTGCCACGCGTTACGATTTGCACGGCAAGGCGCTCCTCAAGACGAACCCAAAGGAGTACATCGTCGACACCGGCTTCAGGACCTGGATGGCCGGCTATAGGGTCACGGATACTGGCCGCCTGTTCGAGAACGCCGTGTATCTCCAGCTGCTCTACGAAGGATGGAGCGTGCATGTGGGCAAGCTCTATGGCAAGGAAGTCGACTTCGTCGCGACGAAGGACGGGCGCGTGCTCTACGTGCAGGCGACTGACGAGATGTTCGCAAGCGAGACCAGGGAGCGAGAAATCGCCCCTCTGAAGTCGATACGAGACAACCACGAGAAGATCGTGGTCGTGAGGCAGGGTTCCTACGACACGGATATCGACGGCATCTGCATCGTGAGCGCGAGGGACTTTTTCCTCTAGGGCCATGCGATTCATCGCGAGGCAGTTAGGTCAAGTGAGAAACATGCCTGACATCGGTTTGCTGACGATCTAAAACAGTAAGGAGAAGCTTGGACAATCGCAAAATCGAGCAGAACGCGGTCAATGCTGTCAAGCAGGCTTTCGGCGATGTCGCTTGCGTCTATGCGTATATAGATGAGAACGACAAGACCGAATGCACCGACGGGCACCTGCAAGTCTACTCGTCTTCTTCCTTCACGATTGAGACCGTTGAAGGCCAGTTGCCGCTTCAGGTCAAGGGGACCACTTCGAAAAGAAAATCGGACCGACCTAAGCGGCAAGTTCGAGTTTCAGACCTCAAGCACTATCTCAACATTGCTGGAGGCTGCATCTATTTTTACGTCTACTGTGGGAGCGAGGCTCGTTCAGCGGAGGTTTTCTACAGACTTTTGCTTCCCTATGACCTAAAGAAGATTCTGGCCGATATTCCAGAGCAACAAGAGCGCATCTCTTTGCGTTTCGACCGGCTTCCAACAGACGCGGCGGAATTGACGCGGCTTGTCAGAAGGGCGGTCAAGGACAGAGCAAAGCAGCGAGCAGTCGCTGGCATCGCCCCCAAGACAATCGAGGAATTTAAGGACGCCGGCCTTTGCTTTGATGAGTGCGAGTTTGGAATCGAGCTGCTCGAGGGCGAGTCGCCCGCAAGCTTGGCTCCATACAGGAACGGGCTGTATATCTACGGGAAGAGCCCCTGGGGAGAGCTGTATCCCTTGAATAAGCTTGAAAACATAGTTGGCGTCGCGATTGGGTCTCGGCATGACGTCAGCTCTGGTGATGTTTCCCTAAATGCGGTGGTCATGGCCGGAGAAAATGAGAATGGCGAGCACGTTTTCTTCAGGGGTTTCGACATATGCCTCTCCACCAACACAATCACCCTCAGCGAGACCGGAACTCTTGTCGAGCGCATGGAAGAGTTGGCCCTCATGCGCGCATTGATGCAAACCGGTACGCTTTCCATAGACGGAAGCGGCTTTGCTCGCGGGTGCAAGTTGAGCGGAGGCGACCTCGACGCCCTTGAGAGTCGATTGCAGTCGCTGGAGATTATCAAGCGGGTTGTCGACGCTCTTCATTACAAGCCAGAGCTCGACATCAGTGCGTTGACCACTCAGGATTTAAGAAACATCGAGACAATTTACAAGGGATTGGTTGAGAACGCACCCCTCCACTACAAGGATCGGCAAAACGGATTCGGATATATCAATCTGGGGAACCATCCGATTAAGCTCGTGTTTTACCAAGTATCTGAAGATATGTACCGAATGGTCGATGGGCTTCGACTGGATGACCTGACGGTCTCGGTGTTCTTCCGGGGCGAGGGGAATGCCCCGTAGTCGTCGCGCCTCTGTTCGTCCAAACGATGCAGGACTATATGAGGCTTGCCAATATCGATGCCGAGGTGTTTGCCGCTACGTTGAAGCAGTATCCAGTCACCGAAGTTAGCTCTGCCTACGTCAACGACAAGATGCTTGAAATGCTATCAGCCTACGATCAAGATGCGTGCTGTAAGGAAGAGTTGCTGAAATGCTGCGAGATGACCGTAGACGCCCTGGAAGCTTTTGCGGATCGAGAGGCAACCCTGATAAATCGATATCAAATTGCCGCTCGAAAGCGAGATCTTACTAGCGAGGAGAAATCTGAGTTAATGGCAATCCAGCTGAATTCAGATAGTGCGCTGTCGAAAGCATGCGCAGCAGCCTTGCGCGGAGACTCGGACATGGCCTCTGCGCTCAGAGCGTCACTTGACGAAGAGGCACGAACGACGCTCGGCTCATGGCCGATCGGCCGTTTCTTCGCATAAGACCGCATAGACTTTTTGAGGCATCGAAATGAAGCTACTCGTCGAATCGATTAGAAATGCGGTTGAGAAAGACTGCCTTATTCCAGCCCTTATGTCTTCCCTTACCATTCCCGACGCCATGGGGCAGCTTCTTTACCCCAATCTCGTCCTTCATAACGGGAAGAGAGCGGCGGGGCGGCAGTATGTGAAGTGGTTTGATGACTGGGTGGCAAACGACTTCCTGTTTTCGGGAGACCCCTCGAACGAAGATGAAACGATTCCAGGTCAAATCTTTAATGGGAAGATGTGCTGGAAGCTCCGGTGCTCCCTGTTGCATTCAGGCGACTACGATGTGTTGGTCGATGCTCCCGAGAAAGACGAGAGCTTCGACTACGACTACAAGTTCGAGCTTGTCCTCCACGGGTGCAACGCCCTCTGCTCTTCCTGGCCGTCGCCCAAGAGCGGGATGCGTGCGACTAAGAGCGTGACGTTCCGCGTTGATGTGGCGTCGCTCGCGAGCTCGCTGTGCAACGCCGCGGAGGCCTGTCTTAAAGAAACGGGCGAAACGGTCAGTTACCCCAATCTGGAGTTATTCGACGTGGCTGCATGGGCGGATAGATTCAATACTCGCTGAGCCATCTCGTCAAACTCCTTGTGTGCTAAACGTTGGTGTTGGCGCCCCGGAAAAGGGGTGTGGCCAGCGCCTAGAATCTTCAGCTACCACGCTGAGACGATAGGAGATGACCACATGGACACTATGGCGCACGAGGCGCCCGCGACGCCGTTGCTTGCGTTTCGCTATCGCTGCTCGAAGCGTGTCGCTTGGGGCCCTGGCCGGAGGAGAGACGACCGCTCCCCGCGAGACTGCGGAACCACCTATATCCGCTTGCTGCGGGCTTGCTTGAACCAGTTCCTCTTGAAAGAACCTATACCTCCGAAGAACTTGTTGTACGTCTCACCGTTCTCCTTGGCCTCGTACTTGACCAAGGCAAGTTCGATGGTGCAGAGGTAATCCGCCACTTGCTCGAGGCGGTAATCGGTCATCGAGGTCTTGCGGCGTCGGACGACCCCTTTTGAGAGGACCTTGCCCACCGAGCGGTCAAGCGCCTGTTTGACAATGTCCTGACCGTTGTCGTAGTAAACCTTCACATCGTCGAAGGATTGAAAGAAGCCCAGGTGTTCAATCATGGCAGAGGAGATATCGCGCCCCATACGTTCCATTAGCCTTGCCGGGTCTTCGAACTGGCTGCGGTGGTAGACGAACGTGATATAGGAAATGGGAAGTTTGCGGACGAACGAGGAGAAACGGGCGAGCATAACCTTGCGCTGCTCGATGTCAAGAAACTCATAGTCCTTGTGCCCGTTCATGAGAGGCTCGGAGTGAAACGGAATGTTAGGGAGATCGGCCCTGACAAGCTTGGCCTCATAGCCCGTGACCGCCTCGGCGATGCTGCCTGCCTGGTCGTGAAAGACGAGTACGAGCGGGTAGTAGCGAGCTTTGCCGCCGCGGTCGCCGCTCTCGTCGACGAAGATGCTGAGCTCCTTGGCCAATGGGGACTCCTAATGGAATGGATAAAAAAATAGCCGGGGGACTCCCCCGGCACTTGGAGGTAGCTTAATGAGCCACCAACAACCTTATAGCGTGTGCTGGCGGTGAGTGCAAGAGGGGAACGGGATGAAACCGCTGTTGATAGTGCCCCTGAAATAGATTCGCAGCTTCTTCAAGATTACGGAACACGAGAATTTATCGTCGGAGCTGGTTTGCGATAACAACCCGAAGCTTGCCTTTGTCTGTATGAACCTGATTCAGAGGCGCAGTGACACCATCCACGAGGGCGTGCCTGAGCTCCTTTCGTCTCGAGACTCCCTCGCGTGCCCGGCCGCGAGCAGCTCCCGGGACGGTCGCCGCCGTCATTTGCGACGTGCTTGAGGCGGAGGCATCCGATCAGGCCGGCCTTGCGTCCTGGGTCGCCAACATCCGTCCAGCGGCGGACGAGATGGCGACTCGCATCGCCGACATGCTCATGCACGTGGGCGGCGACTAGCCAGGGCGATCCCCGCAACGGGCATTATTATCCGGGAAGCGTTTGGTTGCGAGCCACGCCGGTGCGCGGGGCCTGAGTCGTCAGGCCCCGCACAGGGGGACCGCGATGGTGGCCACCGCGCCGCCCGAGGGGCTGTTGGCGAGCGAGACGGAGCCCCCGTGGGCGCTCGCGGCCTCGGAAGCGGCGTGGAGGCCGAGCCCGTAGTGGCGGCCTCCGTCGCGCGAGGAGCGGGAGGAGTCGTCTGTGAAGAGGCGCTCGCAGCCGCGTTCGAGGGCGGCGGGAGAGAAGCCCGGTCCGTCGTCGGACACCTCGATGACGAGGTGTCCGCCCGCGACGTCGCAGGAGACCGCCACGTGCGAGCGCGCGTGCTCGGCGGCGTTGGCCACGAGGTTCGCGGCGGCTCGCGCCAGGGCGGTTCGGTCGAGCGGGGCCTCGGGCGCGCCCGCGACAGCGGGGCCCGTGGCCGCGTCGAGCGTCACGCCTCGCGCCCGGGCGATCTGGGCGGCCTCGGCGAGGACCTGTTCGCAGAGCTCGGCCGGCCGCATGGGGACCCTCTCCGCCCCGCCGGACCCGCGCGAGGCCTCGATGAGCAGGCGCACGTAGCCGTCGAGCCTTTCGACACCGCCGGCTATGTCGCGCGCGGCGGCCGCGAGGTCGGCGTCTTTCTCGTCTTCCAGCTCCTCCGCCACGAAGTCGGCGTTGGCGCGCAGCACGGTGAGCGGCGTCTTGAGGTCGTGGGCGAGCGACGCCACCTGCTCGCGCTGCCCCCGCTCCGCGGCCCAGCGGGCCTCGAGCGACTCGGCGAGGGAGGTCCGCATGGCGTCCATCGCGGCGAGGACGTCGTTCACCTCGCGCACGTTGGTGCTGCCGACCGCGAAGTCGAGCTCCCCCGCGCCGACGCGCCCCGCCGCCTCCGCGAGCGGCGCCATCTTGCGCGAGATCACGCGGCTCGCGCGGCGCGCCACGAGCGCGAGCGCGAGCGCGCTTCCCGCCGCGGCGCCGACGAGCATGAGGTTCTGCGGGTTGGGAAGCAGGCCGGCGAGGTCGCGCGAGACCCACTGCGGCAGGTACTCGCTGACGAGTGCGCAGGCCCCGCCGCCCTTGAGCGGGAACGCGGCGTAGGTGAGGCCCGAGCCCCCGCCCTCGATCTCCACTGTGCCCGGATCCGCGGCGAGTGCCGCACGGGCCATTTCCGTCGCGTCCTCGAGTCGCGTGCCCTCGAGGTCTGTCATCAGCACGTATCCGTCCTTGTTCAGGATGAGGTAGCGGTACGCCGTCGGCACGTCCTGCTGTCCGCAGACGCCGTCGCGTGCCAGGCCCTCCGCGACCTCGCGCGCATTGGCCGGCCCCCAGCTCGCCTCGTAGACGAAGCCCGCGTTGATCGCCGTGGAGAGCGCCATGAACGAGGCGAGCCACGCCGTGGCGACCGCCGCGAACGCGTAGGCGAAGTAGCGCGCGATGACGAAGGAGAGCGGCATGCCCCCGCGACCTCGCGCCCCGGTCCTCAGAGCTGCCACTTGTACCCCATCCCCCAGACGGTCGCGATCGGATCGGCGCCGGCCTCGGAGAGTTTCCTCCGGGCGCGGCTGACTTGCATGGATATGGCCGCGTCGTCGGCGTCGCTCTCCCAGCCGAGCACCGCCTCGCGTATCTGAGCGCGGCTCATGACCTGCCCGGGGTGGCGGGCGAGGTACTCGCAGATGGCGTACTCGGTGGGCGTGAGCGGCACGGCCTCGCCGCCCACGGCGAGGACGCGCGCCCCGAGGTCGATCCGCACCTCCCCGAAGGAGAGGGCGTGCGAGCGCGGCCGGCGCTCACGGCGTAGATGGGCCGCGACCTTGGCGCGCAGCTCCGCGGCCCCGAAGGGCTTGCGGACGTAGTCGTCGGCGCCCAGGCCGTAGCCGGCCACGGCGTCCTCCTCGGCCACGCGCGCGGTCAGGAAGATGATGGGCCCGTCGAAGTCCGGGCGGATCTGCCGCACGAGCTCGAAGCCGTCGAGCCCCGGCATCATGACGTCGCAGAGCACGAGGTCGAAGCGCGAGAGGTCCGTCCCCGGGACCGCCGTCGGGTCCGCCGCCTTGACGACCTCATGGCCGTCGCGGCCGAGGACGCGCGCGAGCGCGTCGAGGATCGCCCGTTCATCATCCACTGCCAGTATCCTCGCCATGTTCGACCTCCTGAAACTCCCGTCGGAATTGTACTTGCGCCGCGCTCAGCGGTCCAGAGCCCCGCGCGCGGCCGCGGGCGGCTCGGCCGCGTCGCACGCGCGGTAGCGCACGCCCGAGCCGCCGCGCGCCTCGATCTCGAGCCAGCCCTCGCCGTCCGACTCCCGCCCGAAGAAGATGAGCTGGAGCTCTCGGACATTGCCCCTGTCGTCCGCCGCGTCCACCAGGTAGACGTAGCTCGCCCCCGCCCCGGTGGCGTCGGCGTAGGAGCTCGCGTGGCTACCGGGCTCGGGCGCGGGCGCCCACATGGCGACCTCCGGGTTGGGCAGCACGCGGTCGGCGACCGAGCGCAGCGCCGACCCCCAGCCGGCGTCGAGCAGGGCGTTTCCGCCCAGGACGAGCGCTGCGGAGAGGAGGACGAGCGCGGCGGCGAGCGGCTTCCTACGCATCTGCCCTCCCGTCCTCGAAGCGGCAGAACCAGGCGATAAGGACGGCGGCGGCTGCCAGGGTGAGCACGAGGCCAGCGAGCGCAGTCGTGAGGAGAGGGCCCGCCGCGCGTGCGGCGTCGATGAAGGCCTCCACCCCGAGCGACCCCAGGCGCGCGGGCCAGGCGAGCGGCACCCAGCTCAGGGGCGTCGCCAGGGCACCGGTGAGCTCGCCGGTCATGAGGCCGTGCGCAAGTCCGCCCACCGAGAAGAACGCGAGGAGCATCCCCGCCGCGCCGGCGCCGATGGCGGCGTTGCGGCCGAGGCGCAGGGCCACGCCGAGCCAAAGCGCGTAGAGGGGCAGGCTGCCCAGCACGATGCCCGCCCAGGCGGCCGCAAGCGGAGCGGGCCCGAGCGGCAGATGCCCGGCGACGGCGAGCACGGCCCCGAACACGCCGAGCGCCACGGCCAGCGCGCCCGCGCCGAGCGCCGCAAGGGCGAGCAGCTTCGCCGCGACGGCGCGCCCGCGCGAGGGGACCGCCGTGAGGTTGGCGAGGCGCCCGGCAGCGCGCTCCTCGTCCACGGCGAGCCCGCAGACGATGGCGGACATGAGCGGCATGAGGGCGCCGAGGAACTGGGCGTAGGCGTCCGCGCCCAGCGCCGGGTCCCATCGGGCTATGGAGAAGTACTCGCCGCAGGCAAGACCGGCTGCCAGGCCGCAGACGAGGTGCACCGCCGCGAGCGGGGAGCGCGCCAGGCGCAGGGCCTCGGAGAGCAGGGCCCGCGGGAGGGTCATGCGCGGCGTCGGGTCGGAGAGTCGTGTCATGGCCATCACCTCTCCTCGGAGCGCGCGAACCAGGCCGCGCCCGCCGCCGTGAGCGCGGCGAACGCGATCGCGCAGACCGCAAGGCCCGCCAGTGTGAGCATGCCGTCCGCCGCGAGCGCCCCGCCGAGCGCCATGTCCGCCGCGAGTGGCTCGCCGCTCGGCAGCACGGGGATGAAGCTCGTGGGGATGACCATGCTCGCCGACGGCGGAAAGAGCTGCGGCAGCGGCACCAGCGACCAGGCGAACCCACCCACGAGCTGCGTGGCGAGCGGGCAGAAGATGCCCGCGAGCATGCCGAGCCGCGCCGTGAGGAAGAGCCCTGCGGGGATCATCCACGCCGCGGTCACCGTGTTGGCGAGCGCGCAGAGGAGCATCGTGAGCGTGCCCGCGGCCGTGAGGCCCTGCGAGGAGAACGCCGAGCCCGCGAGGTAGATGCCGAAGACCACGAGGTTCGAGAGCGTGCAGAGCGCGAGGCACCAGAGCGCCTTGGCCCACCAGGCGCGCCCGAGCGGGAAGCCCAGGCCCAGAAGCCCCCGCATCCGCGTGCGAGCGTCCGCCCGCGCGACGCACGCCACCACGAGTGAGAGAGACACGGGCAGGAAGAGCGCATACCAGTAGTTCCACGCGCTGAAGATCTGCACGCCCCGGTAGGGCATCGCGCCGAGCAGCGGCATCGGCAGCGCCATGAGCACGGCCAGGCGAACCGGTGCCGCGTGGCGCGACTTCAGGGCCTCGGCGCGCAGGCCCGCGAGCAGGCCGCCTTTCTCGCCCGTCATGCCGCCACCTCCCCGCGTGCTCGTCGCCCTTCCCGGCAGAAGCTCATGAAGAGTTCCTCGAGGTCCTGCCCGGGCCGAAGCGCATCCTCGTAGGCGAGGCGCCCCCCGCAGATGATGCCGATGGTGTCCGCCATCTGCTGCACCTCGGAGAGGATGTGGCTCGAGACGATCACCGTCGTGCCCGCCGCCGCGAAGCCGCGGATCTGGTCGCGCAGCTCCTCGATGCCGATGGGGTCGAGGCCGTTGGTGGGCTCGTCGAGCACGAGCAGGCGTGGCCGGGCGATCAGCGCCAGCGCGAGCCCCAGGCGCTGCCGCATGCCCATCGAGAAGCGCCCGGCGCGCTTCTTCCCAGTGTCTGCGAGGTCCACGGCGGCGAGCACCTCATCTATGCGGCTCTCGGGAAGGCCCAGCAGCGTGGTGCGCACGCGCAGGTTCTCGCGCGCGGTGAGGTTGGGGTAGAGCGGCGCCTCCTCGATGAGGCTGCCGATTGCGTAGAGGTCCTCGCGGCGCCAGGCGTGCCCGGCAAAGAGGATCTCCCCGGCCGTCGGCCGCAGCATCCCGCAGATTATCTTGAGCGTTGTCGACTTGCCGGCGCCGTTGGGGCCGAGCAGCCCGTACACCTCGCCCTCGCGGATATGAAGGCTCACGTCGGCCACGGCGTCCTGCGCCTGGTCGCCGCGGCCGAAGCGCTTGGTGAGCCCGCGCGTCTCGAGCATGTAATCCATGGGCTTATCCTTTCTCTTCCGGGCGCGCGGGCCGAGTCGCCGTGCCCGCGCGCCTTACCTTTCGGGTTCAACATCCATGGTGGGGCGCGTTTCTAACGAAGCCGTAACGGCCGTTGGGCTCTTTTGGCGCCAGCCAATCTCGACCCGCACGCCACTCATGGTATGTTTATCGCGATAACAAGGACGGAGGTGCTCGTGGCACGCAATAAGTACCCGGAGGAGACGGTCGAGAAGATTCTCGACGTTGCCGAGCGGCTCCTCGTGGAGCGCGGCTACGAGCACACCACGATGATCTGAAGAGCAATACGCTAAATCGAAAAAGGTAATCGAAGCCGCGCCTGTGGACTTATCGAGGGTCGAGATTCCCGCCCCATCCATCGGCACCCAGCAGAAGGTCGTCGACATCCTCGACCGCTTCGGCACCCTAACCAAATCGCTCACCGACGGTAGGATAAACCCCCATGAATATATGAATTGACCTGCTGACTCCAATGAAGATTGGAGGGTAACTGCCAGGGGTGACGGCCCAGCGAGTGTTATTTTGCGAGCTATGCGCATTGAAAGCGACCTTTCGTGGTATAAACTACTTGCCGGAAGCCGCGGCTTTCAGAGTACGGCTTACGTGTACGTTTAACCTCCGTGGGCGACGGGGTGCCGCAAGGCGTAGAATATCGCCCACCTGTAGGGGCCTGCAGCGATGCGGGCCCCGCTTCGTATGAGGGGGCGTAACCGATGAAGATCGTATCCATCTCCCAGGACTTCTTCGACCTCGTCGATGGCGACCGTGAGCTCATGCTTAAGCACAATCGCCCCTGCATCGTGGTGGTGAGGCTGCGTTTCCGCGGAAAGCGCAGGGACTTCGCCGTGCCGCTGCGTTCCAACATCGCCCCTAACGTGCCCAAAGACCAGTACTTTGCGTTGCCACCCCGCCCCACGACGCGCCCCGGCTGCCGCCACGGCATCCACTACATCAAGATGTTCCCCATAACCAAGGCCTACCAGCGCCGCTTCAGGACCGAGGGCTCGGCCTACTACGAGACGCTCCAGCGCATCATCGATGGCAACACCAAACGCATTGTCTCCGAATGCCAGGCGTACCTTGACCTCTATGAGCGCGAGGGAAGGTCCTGCTTTGCCGTCGACATCGATCGCATCGTGGGCCTGCTGGAAGGCGAGAAGTAGGGCACCTCGGCTCAGTCTCGAGCCATGCGGAGTCGCTCCGCATTTTTGAACGCCGCGTGTGCGTCCTAAATACTTGAGAAACAAGCTGTGAAGTGCGGTGGCGCGCCCGTGCCCGTGCATAGCCGTCACCATCAGCGTCTACGCGGTGTCGGCTTCAAGTGGAACTGGCGCCGCTGCTGTATATGGTTTGCCTTGCTGCAAATGGCAATCAATGCCCACGATGCTTCTGCTTGCGCTTCAGCTTTCGCTGCTCGAAGCGCGCATCAGCCTCTTCCGCGCGGCGTCGGCTTCTTGCATGAGCTGACTCCTGTTTCATCGCTTCTCTCTGTGCTGCGAGCGCCTGCTGCGCCTTGGTGCTCATCGCGGGCCGCTTAAGGGCTTTCGCCGCCTCACGGGCGCGCCGCTTGGGGTTCTTCGCGGGCTTGTTTGTTTCAATGGCCTTGTCGCCGAAGAACGAGAGCTTCTCCCATTCGCTTGTAACGAATCGCAGGATCTCCTCATCGGACGGCTCCGCGCCGAAGACGATGCGGGCGACGCCGTACTTTCCGCCCTCGACGTGCTCCGCCAGCCCGACCCAGAATTGACCGTCGTGATATACGGTCAGGGTGGACGACACGCTGATCTGCATGGCTGGTTCCTCCTTTATGTAGATGACCATGCAGAGAAGGGACAACCAAGGAGGCAGGTTACTGATGCGGACTCCCGCACGCCCACGACTACCCGACGGGGACTGTGTTTTCATCTCTGATGCCCGCATTGTAGCACGCGCGGATGCGCCCTTCATCGCTGCCGACATGACGTGGCTGGGATTCGTTCCTCGACACATCCTTTTGTATATTGCCTTCCCGGTTTCGAAACTTTAAATCAATTCGAGTTTCGAAACCGGGAAGGAGAGCGTATGTGAGAGGCGATATGAGCATCAACTTGATGCTTGAGGGGGAGCTCGCGTCGCTTCTGCCCATCGGGGACGTGTTCCCGAAGGTCCTCATCTCCCGCATAGGGCATGAGACCTGTACCCGGGAAGGCGTACTCGTGCTGGACCTCGCGCGGTGCTGCTCGGTGAGCAGGGGTTCTGAACACTGCGTAGGGATATAGCGCGACAGGGGGGTGCAGCACCGTTTGCGCCTTGTCTAGAGAACACGAACAAGAGATGTGGCCTGCAGACGACTGAATAGCTCCATCCGTTTTGGTTACAACAAAATGTGTGCCGCGCGCCTGTGGCATGAGGGAGGGAGATTTCTATGAATATCGTTGTATTGAGTGGTAGCCCGCGCAGGGGCGCCAATACCGACACCATGGTCGAGGCGTTTGCCGAGACCGCGCGTGAGGGCGGCAATACGGTCGAGGTCGTCCGTGTTGCCAGCAAGAAAATCGGTGGTTGCCTGGGGTGTCAGTATTGCTTCGCCCACGAGGGCACTTGCGTGCAGAAGGATGACATGGTCGACGTGATCGAGTCGCTGAAAGGCGCCGATATGGTTGTCTTCGCTTCGCCTATCTACTGGTTTGATATCACTGCGCAGGAGAAGGCCGCCATCGACCGCCTGTACGCCTTCGGTGCTACAGGCTTCCCGTTCACCAAGACGGCCCTTTTGCTCGATAGCCACAGCGAGGGCGTCTATGATGCGGCGATTGCTATGTACAGGGCCACATGCGCGTACTGCAAGTGGGAGGACCAGGGCATTGTCACCATCAGCGGCATGACCGAGCGCGACAGCATGGCATCGTCGCCCAAGTTGGAAGGGGTGCGAGAGCTCGCCCGCAAGCTCGCCTAAGGACAAGAGGGGCGCATGGCAATCAGCACTAGCGGAAATGCTTGCTGCCCTTACCAGGAGGAATGCTGATTGCCATGCAACGATGCTCCCGCGGACAATTCCGGTGTGCTAAAACGCCTTCTCGTTCAAGAATTCTCTGAACGCGGGGATGTCGAAGCCGACGAGGCCACGCCCACGTTCCCCGATAACGCCGTCCTCGAGGAGGCGGCGTTTGTATTGGCTTGCGTAGTTGCTGGCGACGCCCATGCGTTTGGCTATCTCCGAGATCCTGCTGGGGCCAGAATCGGGCAGCATCGCGAGCAAAAACTCAATGTCTTTATCGGAAAGCTCTCGATAGGTCGTTTCGAGAGAAGCCCGATGCCATGCTTCTCGAGTTGCCTGAAGATGCCATTCATGCACGTGCGCCAGTTGCCCTGGGCTTCTTGAACATATGTTCAATCGATGCCCACTGGACCAATTTGAACGCCGTTCATGCGCGCGTGAGACTGTGAAAGGTAGCTATCTGCCGCTTCTTTGGTTCGCTCGATAATATCTTCGAGCATGCCTGGCATGGCGGAGCCATTTGCTGTACTCCATGGTGGCTCCTTTGCAAGTTTTGCTAATTTTTGCAACTTTTGCTAACTTTTGCGAGTTTTGCTAACGGCTTAGGACGGTGCGGGAAGCCCCCGTATCGTCGACATTTCCGAGGATGACCTCCGCAACGAGCGGGGCCCGGGGCGCGATATTGCTGCGCTCCGGGCCCCGCTGCTTTGTAAAACCATGGCGGTTCTGCCGTCGTCCTAATCAAACAAACTCGGCATGTCGTTTTCTTTCATGAGGGCACCGGCGGAGGGGAGGCTCTGCGCGGTGAACTTTTCGGCCGAGACCCCGGCGCCAAGGATGTCCTCGGTCGTGCCGACGGTGGTGACCGAGCGGCCCTTCTTGGCCGTAAAGGCCTGGACGCCCTGCGTGTTGGTGGTCGTCTTGGTCTTGAGCAGCGACGTGTTGAAGTTCATCAAACGATAGTCGCTCGAGACCAGCGCGATGTCGCGGTCCTCCTTGAGCACCTGGGCATACAGCAGCTTGCTGCCACCGTAGATGGCGTTCTTGAGACGCTTACGGTTGGTCTTGGTGACGTATCCAGAAAGCGCGACGCGCACCACGCGGCCGTTCTCAAAGACGAACAGCACGTCGGCCTTGTAGTCCTCGGGGTCGATGACCCAGATCACGCTCTCGTCGGGTTCCATCTCGAGGTCGGTGGGCAGGTACGAGCCCAGCTGGGCCGACTTGGTGTCCTCAAACGCCGCAACCTTGCATTTGTACACCTGGCTCTTGTTGGTAAAGACCAGCAGCTCGTGGGTGTTGGAGGACGGGAACTCGATAAAGGGTTTGTCGCCGTCCTTGTACTTGAGCGTGGTCGCCTTCTTGAGCACGCGGTCCGTCATCTTCTTAAAGTAGCCATCGCGCGAGAGCATGATGGTCACCGGGTACTCCTCGACCTCGGGCTCCAAGCTTACCTCGATAACCTCATGGGGCTCGATCCTGCCCGTGCGACGCGGCATCACATATTTCTTGTTGACCGCGGCCAGCTCGTCGCTGATGACCTTCTTGATGTTCTCCTCGCTGGAGAGGATCTCCTCAAGCTCGGCAATCTCGCTCTCAAGCTTGGCGATGTCCTTGGTGCGGTTGAGGATGTACTCTTCGTTAATGTTGCGGAGCTTGAGCTCGGCAACAAACTCGGCCTGGGTCTCGTCGATGTCGAAACCCTTCATAAGGTTGGGCACGACCTCGGCTTCAAGCTTGGTGCCACGGATGATGGCGATGGCCTTGTCGATGTCGAGCAAGATTGCCTCGAGGCCGTGCAGCAGGTGCAGGCGCTCGGACTTTTTGCCCAGGTCAAAGTTAATGCGGCGACGCGTGGACTCAATACGCCATTTGACCCACTCGTGCAGAATCTGGCGCACGCCCATAACACGGGGATAGCCGTCGACGAGCACGTTGAAGTTGCACGAGAACGAATCCTGCAGTGTGGTCGAGCGATAGAGCTTGGCCATGAGCTTGTCGGGGTCGACGCCGCGCTTAAGGTCGATGGCGATGCGCAAGCCCGAGAGGTCGGTCTCGTCGCGGATATCAGCGATCTCCTTGACCTTGCCCTCTTTGGAGAGCTTGACGATGCGTTCGATGATGACATCGGTCTTGGTGGTGTAGGGGATCTCATAGACCTCGATGATGCGCTCTTCGGGAATCCAGCGCCAGCGGGAACGGATCTGGAAGCTGCCAAGACCGGTCTCGATGATCTTCTCCATCTCCTCGCGGCGGTAGATGATCTCGCCGCCGGTCGAGAAGTCGGGCATGGGCATATACTCGAGCAGGTCGCAGTCGGGATCCTGCAGGTAATGCATGGTGGCGGTGCAGACCTCGTTGAGGTTGAAACCGCAGATGTCGGACGCCATGGCGACGCCGATGCCTTTGTTGGCCGAAACCAGAATATTGGGGAACGTGGTGGGCAGCAGGCGCGGCTCCTTCATGGCGCCGTCGTAGCTGTCAACGAAGTCGACCGGGTCCTTGTCGATGTCCTTAAAGATCTCGGCGCTGATGGGGGAGAGCTTGGCCTCGGTATAACGCGAGGCGGCGTAGCTCAGGTCGCCCGAATAGTACTTGCCAAAGTTGCCCTTCGACTCCACGAAGGGGGCGAGCAGCGCCTCATTGCCGGTGGCCAGACGCACCATCGTCTCGTAGATCGCGGCGTCGCCGTGCGGATTGAGCTTCATGGTCTGGCCCACGATGTTGGCGCTCTTCTGGCGCTCGCCCTTGAGCAGACCCATCTTGTACATGGTGTAGAGCAGCTTGCGGTGCGAGGGCTTAAAGCCGTCGATCTCGGGGAATGCACGCGAGACGTTGACGCTCATGGCGTAGGGCATGTAGTTGACCTCGAGCGTCTGCGTGATCGGCTGGTCGGTGACCTCGGAGTGCAGGCCGATGACGTTCTCGGCGTTGACCTGCTTTTTCTTTGGCTGGTTCTTCGTCTTCTTCTTTGCCACGATTTCCTCTTGAACTTCTTATGGGCCGTCGTTATCGATTTGCTGCTATTGCAGGTCCAGCTGGTCCAGATATTCCTTGCCGTGCTCGGAGATATGGCGCTTGCGGCCCGCTTCGTCGTTGCCCAGCAACAGGTTAAACATGGTCTCCATCTTGGTGACGTCCTCGGGCTCCACCTTGATCAGGCGACGCGTCTCGGGGTTCATGGTGGTGAGCCACATCATGTCCGGGTCGTTCTCGCCAAGACCCTTGGAGCGGTTGATGGAGCACTTTTGGTCGCCAATCTCCTTGAGGATGCCGTTCTTCTCGAGCTCGGTGTAGGCAAAGTAGGTCTTCTCTTTGCAGTTGATCTCGTAGAGCGGCGACTCGGCGATATACACGTAACCCTCGTCGATAAGTGTGGGCACCAGGCGGTAAAGCATGGTGAGCACGAGCGTGCGGATGTGGTAACCGTCGACGTCGGCGTCCGTACAGATGATGACCTTGTTCCAGTTGAGGTTGTCCAGGTCAAAGGCACCAAGGTTCTTGATGCGCTTGTCTTTGATCTCCACGCCGCAGCCCAGCACGCGCATGAGGTCCATGATGATGTCGGACTTAAAGATGCGCGGGTAGTCCTCTTTCAGGCAGTTGAGGATCTTACCGCGGACGGGCATAACGCCTTGGAACTCGGCATCGCGCGAGGTGCGAATGGCGCCTGCTGCCGAGTCGCCCTCTACGATGTAGATCTCGCGACGGTTCTTGTCCTTGGAGCGGCAGTCGATGAACTTCTGCACGCGGTTGGCCATGTCGGTCTTCTGCTGCAGGTTGGTCTTGATGCTTTGACGCGTCTTCTCGGCGTTCTCGCGCGAACGCTTGTTGATGAGCACCTGCTCCATGATCTTGTTGGCGGCGTCTTTGTTCTCGATCAGGTAGGTCGAGAGGCGTTCCTTAAAGAAGGCCGTCATGGCCTGCTGGATAAAGCGGTTGTTGATGGCCTTCTTAGTCTGGTTTTCATAGGACGTTTGGGTGGAGAAACAGTTGGTCACCAGCACCAGGCAGTCCTGGACGTCCTGCCATTTGATGCCGCTCTCGTTTTTGTTGTACTTGCCCTGTTGCTTAATGTAAGCATCGATGGCACTGGTCAGAGCGCTGCGGGCGGCCTTCTCGGGCGAGCCGCCATTCTCGAGCCACGATGAGTTGTGGTAGTACTCCTGCATCATGAAGGTGCGCGAGAAGCACATGCACGCGGTAATCTTGACGTTGTAGTCGGGCAGGTCCTCGCGATCTCGACCGCGACGGTCGGCCTCGATAAAGAAGGGCTCGGTGAGGTAGTCGGTACCGACCTTCTCGAGCACGTAGTCCTCGATGCCCTTGGGGTAGCAGAAGTCCTCTTCGGAAAACTCGCCATCGTCACCTTCGATGCGCAGGCGGAAGGTCACGTTGGCGTTGACCACGGCCTGGCGGCGCATGGTTTCGCGATACCAATCGTGGGGGATGCTGATGGAGGTAAAGACCTCAAGATCGGGGCGCCATTTGATGGTGGTGCCGGTGCGGTTCTCGTCGCTGGGCTCAATCTCGAGTGCCTTCTTCTTGGCGCCGACAACCTTGCCCTTCTTAAAGTGCAGGGAGTACTTGTTGCCATCGCGCCAAACCGTGACGTCCATGTACTCGGAGGCGTACTGGGTCGCGCACGAGCCCAGGCCGTTGGTACCGAGCGAGAAGTCGTAGTCGCCGCCCTGGTTGTTATTGTATTTGCCGCCGGCGTAGAGCTCGCAAAAGACGAGTTCCCAGTTAAAGCGCTTCTCGGAGGGGTTCCAGTCGAGCGGGCAGCCACGGCCGTTGTCCTCTACCTGAATGGAGCCATCGCGAAAGGCGGTAAGGGTGATGAGCTTGCCGTAGCCCTGGCGCGCCTCGTCAACGGCGTTGGACAGAATCTCGAAGGCGGCATGCGCGCAGCCATCGAGTCCGTCCGAGCCGAAGATGACGGCAGGGCGCAGGCGTACGCGCTCCTCGTCCTTGAGCTGGCGGATACTGTCGTTACCATAGTTTGCGGTGTTTTTTGCCATACTCGCTCTCTCGGTGCTCCTTTGCTGCGTTTTAGTCATATAGATAGTCAAGGTAGCATAGCCCAGCCCACAGACGATTCCAACCAACACGAAATCCATCGAACAATCGTTCGGAGTTCGATGGAGATTCGTTTACTCGGACAAAACCGAGTCGGCTCTGTCCGAGTAAGTTTGAAGACGGCCGAATGTGTCTTGCTGCGTTTGCGGTTGGATACGCTGTCGAAGACATGTCGTGCGGATTGTTGGCGAAAAGACGCCGTGCCAAGCTCGAGGCAGAACTCGACTCCCCTGATGATATCTAATGCGAAATGGGCTGGCTCTGGGTATCCAGAACCAGCCCCTTTTGGTGTTCGATGAGCCGAGTCGGCGTCTCTCGCAAAGGTAACTGAGAGCTAGCGAGGCCTATCCGAATTGACCTCATCAGCGGTGTCGGTTTCGAGCGCCGTGCGGCGGGCGCTGTAGGCGACGAGGCCGGCGCCTGCTGCGGCGAGTGCTGCTGCGGCTGCCGTAAGGGGAGCGTTGACATCGCCCGTGCCCGCAAGCGCGCCCGCTTTTCCGGGGCGCTTGTTATTGCCGTGATCCTTTCCGCTGCCAGAGCCACTGCCGCTACCGGAGCTGCTTCCGCCGGAGCCGCCACTGCCGTCCGCCGTCATCGGTGCATCGTGAAGCCCCGTCGTATCCGCGTTGTCGCATACGCCGACCTGAACTTCTGAGCGTTCGCATGCCGCGTCGGGCACATGAAGCTCGTGCAGTACGGCACCCAGCGCCGAGTTTGCGCCCGGTCGAATTTCCTCGAGCGTTACGGGATCGAGCGCCACCAGATTACGCGCCTTCGCATACAGCGTTACACGTTTGCCCACCTCGTCGCTCCAACTCTCGGGGATGGCGAAGCTCATGCGGAACTGTGCCGTGCAACCCGGTGCCAGCACGGCGTTGCCACTGTCGGCTACCAGCGGGTGCGTTGCAAAATGTGCGCCCAGCGTCTCGAGCGTGTACTTCACGTGTGTCATGTCGTTGGCCGAAGCGTCCTCGGCAAGCTCTGGATCGTAGATCGATGCCATGCGTGCGTTCACTCCGAACCCGATGGATGCGCTGGAGAACGGCTGACTGGAGCCCTCTCGGTACAGATCGATCGTGCCGGCGGTCAGCAAGGTGTTGCCGTCGTTTCGCACCGTGACCATGAAGGATTCGCCTGCTGCTCCGGGCACCACCGCGCCCGAGGTAGCGACCGCGCCCGTCGGAGTGGCACACGCCACCAAGGGGACTTCGATGCCGTGTAGTTCTGCCTCGCTCTTCTCCGCGCTCACAATGTGCGTGGCGAGCGCGGAGAGCATGCTCCCCGACGTCAAAAATGTCGTTATCTGATCGACGGGATGGTCCAGCTCGCACATCACGAACGGCTCCGTGAACAGATCGCCTGCCAAGGTGCTGGCGAAGATGCGGAAGTGCTTGCCCATCACTGCTACCGGGTTGCCTTCTTCGTCGTAGGTTTGTCCCACTTTGCCATCGGTGTTCTCTACATAGAGCACGCACCTGCCGTTGTTGCTTACGCTAAACGATGCCGGGCCGCAGCCTGCGGCACCCACGGGCTGCGTTGCAAATACCGATGCGCCTCGCGTCCAAGTAATATGCTGCAGTTGCTCGTTGACGGTAGCCAAAAAGCCCGTGTGCTGCGGCCACGGCACCGCGTGGGGTACTGTGGCATCTGGCGACATAACGCCCCAGCCCGCAATGGACTGGCCGATCACGGCGTACGATGCACAGCCACAACCGCCTGCGGTCTCGTATGCAACGGGCACCACCATTTTGCCGTTGATATTCTCGGGCGCGCCGAGCTCGATGCTCGACGGTGCCTGCGGAAAGCGGAGAACTTGGCGGAACGTCAGGCTGTCGCCCGAAACGTCCGACCACAGGGTAAAGCACTCCAGCGCAACCTCGGCCTCGCTGCCGAGCGCCTTTTCTGCGGTGGTTCCGCGGCGGTGGAGGTAGGCGCCCGACAGGCGCCCGTTGACAAGTGTCTTGCCCACCGTGATGCGTGGGCACTGCAGGCAATGGTAGCCATCCTCCTGAAGGCGGCCGCGCGAGATGCTGCGCCACGACGTGTGCGATACCACGCGAACTCCGTCGTTGCTTATGCGCAGGCGCACAACGGACAGTATGCCGGCTGTGCTTGCCATATCGAAAAGGGTGTCGTCGCCGGCGGGGCGCTCGCCCGAGACCAGCAGCACGTAGGCGTCCTGGTTTCCTCTTCCGTCCGTATATTCCACTACGTCGAAGTCGTAATCGTATATGCTGTCGCGCTCCACGTCGCCCTCGCCAAACCCAAGGGGAAAGTCCACAGGCGTGGGAGCGGACCACGTTCCGTTTGCCTTTGTGTGTACCACCAGGCGCGAGCGACCATTGTCGCCGTAGCGCACCGAGGCGATACGGAACAGGCATTCTACGCCGGCAATCATTGCCAGCTTCATGTGGGCTTCGCTGAGCACGCCAGCAAACAGCACGTTGTCGCTCGAGGGCTTGATGCCGCCACGCTCGTCCTCCGACACGCCGGCAGAATCGGCGTTCGGGTCGGCAGCGGTGTTCGTTGCCTGACCGATGTAGGTGTACTCATACATCGGCGCGGCGTTTTCGTCGTTCTCCATCAGCACGTGGACGAAATGCTCGATCTGTCCCGTGTCGTCGCTTTCTGCATCCGCCTCGAGCTCAATGCGCGTGACCGCTTGATCCCAATCGCGCACGACAGGCGCGGCGTTTACGGCAGTGGCCTTAACCTCGGCGCGTGCGAGCAGTTCGGCGTTGGTGACGATGGTGGCCGATGCGATAAATTGCGGCACGCCGCCCGCCTCAATGTTGCCGGCCGAGCCGAAGCAGGCATCCAGCGTATAAGGCGTATCTCCATCCAATGCGAGCTCAGAGCGCTGGAGCCCATACTGGTCGCCATTGTTCACCGACATATTCCACGAATCGATGAGTGTGGGCCACGACCCCGACCAAGCCTTGGTGGTCCACTTGAACATTACGAACTGGAGTATCACGTCGACATCGACGTCTGCACCTACACGCAGCCGCGGAAGCTGGTGTCCATCTGCCTTTTCGTACCCAATGAACAGCGTGAGGGATGCGGCGCCGCGCACGGCAGACGAAGCGACGCCTGCAACGCCGGCGCCAAAGGTGACGGCAAGCCCGATCTGGATGGTGAACGAGCCCGACGTGTTTGAATAGTCGAGCGAAATGTTTTTAAAAAACGCCGCGCCGCTGCCGTGCGTGTGGGCACCCACGGCGAGCGCCAGTTTTGCCAGCACCCAGGGGTTGACGTTTAGGAAAAATGGCACCGGTCCTAGGGTAAACTGCTCGGTCCAATTGAGGTCGGTTCTTACCTGGAAGAGGGCCTTAATATTGCCGTATGCGGGGTCGTTGTTGTTACCCCAGGTTTTGCCCACCCAATCGTAGGCGAGCGAGCCGTACAGCTGTGTGGCGATATCCATCGTGAACAGCGGCGTGCAATGGTGGCGAAGGAGCTTGGTGTTTCTTGGATCGGTGCCCGAACCGGCACTCATCCTCTTGTACTGATTCCACTTCCCCTCCATCTCGTCGAGGTAGCGGTTTGCCTGCTTGGCGCCCGACTCGCGCGGCGATTTCTTCCAGTATTCCGGATCAGGGTTGCCCGAATCGTTCATATAGCTAGCTGGTTTGTACCCTCCGCCAAACAGCACGTATCCAGCAAACGAGAAATCGAACAGAATGGGAAATGTGGGCATCCAGCACGTGAACTTATTGCCGCCGATACCGGGAAACGCCGCGGGGAAATCAAACGGAGTGATCTCTTGGTCCATGGTGGTGGGAATGATGGTGGTCGAGCCCGATTCCGCCTTTGCGGCCGGCGCGGTGACAACGGCCATAGGGGATGAGAGCGTGTAGGTTTTGCCCTGGTAGTCGAGCATAAAGCGCAGCTTGCACCCTTCCTCCAGAAGGCCCGAAGCTGCATCGAGGAACGTGTCTTCGAGCGTGAACGTCGCCAGACTATCCGCGCCCGATGCGCTGGCCTTGATCTGGCCGGTCTGCGTGACGGTTTCGGTTGAGCTGCCCGCAGAGGGCATCACTTTATTGATATGCAACGTTGCCTGCCCGCCCTGCGGCAGATGAGCCTGCACGGTAAAAGCGTGCGTGTCGGGCTGGTCGTTTGCTGCTTCGTCCGCTGGCATTGCCATAAACGTGGCGTCGGCGTACTGGATGTCCCATTCGTCGAACGTGAGCTGTCGAAAGTACGGCTCGCCATCGGAGAGCGGACGTGTGGGTGCGGCAATAGCGGTGCCGCCCTGGATACGCGCAAGGGGAATCTCGACATCGCGGTAGCCCGCCATGCTAATGGAGATGCCGCCGTTAAAGTCGTACGCGTCGAGAAGCGTTGTCTCGTCCACGTAGCCTTCTGAAAGAGGGGCGACCTCAAAGATGGCCGTGCCTTCGTCATCGGTCGTGGCGGTGAGCTGCTTGCCTGCGGCATAGCGCGATATGAGCGTGACCTGGGCACCCGTGATGGGCGTATTCTTGTTGGCGACGTCGACCACGACCACACCAAACATGGTGCGCGAGAGCACCAAGACCTTGAAGGGATCATCTTCGTCGGCGTATGCCTCGGCGGGGGCGAACGGCAATATGAAGGCGTTTGCGCTTCCCGGCACGCGCGGCAACATAATGCTCGCCAGCGAGGACGCTCCGGCAACAAGTAACGAACGGCGATCAAGCATCTTTGGCTCCCATCCCGCAGGTATCGGTGGAAATAATCCAATTTTGCGAGAAGGCGCCCCGTGGCGGTAGTGCCGTTCAAGGGTCAAAATGTCCAAATTGATCGAGCGAAGCGCCGGGTTCCGGAACGCGTTCGATGCGCTTGGTAGTCCGGTCGCTAACGTAACATATGCGCGACCAGCTCGGCGCGTGTGCCGATGCCAAGCTTTGCGTATACGCCGGATAGGCGGTTTTTGACGGTGCCCGGCGATACTCCCATATGGCGTGCGATTTCGGCGTTGGTCCACCCACGACAGGCGAGCATGGCCATGGTGAACTCCGTGGTCGTTAGATCGTCGGCCACGTCCTCGCCCGAATCGGGGTTGTGGATGCGCCGCCAACCGTAGCTGAATCGATACGTGATCTCGATGATGCGGGCGAAATCGTCGGGGTATTGCGATTTTAGGCACGCCTCGATGAGCCCCTGCAAAAGGCCGTGGTGCTCGCCAATGAGCTCGATAAGGCCGTCGGGGCGCGCAATGTTCCAAGCAGCTCCGAAGTGCGTTTTTGCAGCGTCGATGTCCTTGAGGCTCATGCATGCCATGGAAGCTGCCAGGTGCAGGAACAGCTCCGAGATGGGATAGCTTCCCTGTTTCATGATCAGGGCATTTTCCACCATGCCCAGGCTGCGGCCATATTCGCCGCGCAGATACAAGGCGTGCGCCATCACATAGTTGGCGAACAGGCGCAGGCCTTCGGGCAGATGCGCCGCAAGCGGATAAAACTCTTCGGCGGAATACGGGGAAGGCAAGTGCAGCAGGACGCTCGCGGCCGAGGCGAACAGGATGTGCATGGCGTGGACGGCAGGCGATTCCTTGTCGGCTGGCGTATCGAGGATGCCAGCAAGGCACCGGCGGGCATCGGCGATACGGTTGAGCGACAGACTGGCGTATCCGCAGATAAAGCATGCGGAATAGCGCAGTGCGGGGTCGGTGGCGTCAAGATAGGGGCGCGCTGTCTTGGCAGCGAGGGTGGCCTGTCCGCGAAAGTACAGCGCTTCTGCCGTGGCAATGGCGCGCGAATCGGGGTCGGAAATGCCTGCAACCGCAGCGTCAATCTGCCCCGGCACAAAAGCGGTGCACATCAACGGCATGGGAACGCGTGGGTGGCCATTGCAGTCCATCTTCCATCTCCCAACAGCTGGCAACAATAGCAGCAATTGTACTCCTGTTGCTCGGGACCCCTTTCGTTTTACTGTTCGGTTAACGCTGCGGATCGTTTTGGAAGGCTTGCGAGCATGGTAGTCCCGTTCTCGGAACTTGCTTCGACCTCTACCGTGCCACCGTGAAGAGCTGCAATCTCCCAAACGAGCGCTAGCCCGAGTCCTGCGCCGCCGTATGCCCTGCTGCGGGATTTATCCAGGCGAAAGAACGGTTGGAAGATGCTCTCACGGTACTGCTTGGGTATTCCCGGGCCCTGGTCCTCGACTCGCAGGAACACGTGGCTGTCGTTGTCGCAGATGGAGACGTTGACAGTCGAGCCGGGGTGGCTGTAACGGATGGCATTTTCGACCAGGTTAAACACCAGCCGATAGAGGAGCGTGTCGCTCCCGATTACTAAAGCGTCTCCAGCACAATTGAGGGCTATGCCCTTATTTTCGGCAAGTGGCGCAAGGTCGGTGAGGACCTCTTCGGACAAGGGGCCAAGTTCCACATCGTCCTCGCAAGGAACGCTGCGGAGCTCACTCATCTCGAGCAATACCTTGGCCATTCGAGACATGCGCTCGGTTTGTTCTTGTAGCAGGCCGAGCAGCTCGGCCGTTTCGGGTTGCAAACCGGGGTGCTCGGAGATGAATAGTTCAATCTGTGCTTGCATAAGGGCGAGCGGGGTGCGCAGCTCGTGTGCGGCGTTGCCGGTAAACTGACGCTGTGCAGAGAACCCTTCGCCAAGACGGGCAATCATGTCGTTGAAAGAGGCGCTGCATCGTTGTAGCTCGGTGGGCACATCTTCACTGAGTCTGATTTCGCTTAGGTTGTCAGGCTGTACGCGCTCAACCTGGGCGGCAAAAGCTCGTAGCGGTTTGAGCGCACGGCCGCTCGCAAAGTATGCCAGCGCGCCGCCAAGGAGTGTGACTCCGGCCGTGATGCACCAGGTTGTCGTGCCAAAAGACTCCTGCGCGTCGTTTACGACGATCGTGACCTTGTCATTGGGGGTCGCCTTCGTTGGGTCGAACGCCTGGGGTGAATCTTCGCCGGTTGCGTTAAAGGCCGAGATGTTACTGCCGATGGCATCCATGTAGCGCATGCCCGTATAGCCGACCAGGCAGTTCGTCAGCACGCATGCTGCGCACGTGAGCAGCGCCGTCATAATCGTTATGCGCCATTGCAGCGAAAGCCCTTTCATTCTCCATCCTCCATAACGTAGCCCTCTCCAATCCGATTGCGAATCGGGTCGTATCCCAAAGCGCTGCGCAACTTTTTTCGGAGCGACGAGATGTGAACGCGGGTTGCGTTGCTAAAGCTGTTCACGGTGCTATCCCAAACGTGCTCGATAAGCTCCTCTTGGCTTACCGGTCGCCCCTGATTAAGCATCAGGTATTCCAAGATTCCCGTTTCCTTGCGTGTAAGAGATAAGGCCTTGCTGCCCACGGAAGCGATGCGCGCCTTGGTGTCAAAGCTGAGTTTTCCGCAGGTTAATACTATGTCGCTTTGTGCGAAGCGCCTGAGGGTAAGGCTGCGGATCCTTGCCGCAAGTTCGTCCAGATGAAACGGCTTGGTGAGGTAATCGTTGGCGCCGGCATCGAGTCCGTCGACCTTATCGGATACTTCGCCACGCGCGGACAGAATCAGCACCTTGGTCTCGCAGTCGGTTTTCCTAAGTTCCCTGAGCACGGTCATGCCATCGATACGGGGAAGGTTGAGGTCGAGTACCACGAGGTCAAAGACTTCGACGCCCAGCAGGTCGAGCGCCTCCTGTCCGTCGTGACAGCAGTCGACGCTGTATGCCAAGTTTCGCAAGCTGCGCGCGATTGCGTCACACAGCGCTCGCTCGTCTTCGACGATCAAAATACGCATAACAGTCTCCTTGCACATTCCAAATCGCACTTAACACGGATTTTATAGTCGATATGGTCCAATGGTCGCGTAACGAAAGGAGTGGTCGTGTTGTTCAAAGCGGTAAAACCCGTGGTACAGGTCGCTTTGTTGATCGTCGGAATTACCATGGTGTGCTTTGGTGTTATGCGTGGCGAGGCGGATGCCGTGCTGGCCAAAGCGATTAGGCTGTGCTTGGAGTGTATCGGAATTGGATAAAAGAGAAAACACTGCGTCGCATGTTTTGGTCCGATTTCGCGGATTCATTCAGGCGGCGGCGACGCTCGTCACCAACATTCACCTGCCAAACTTTGCCAAAGGCGGCATCTATCAGGGCGCGGGAAAAACCGTCTGCGTGCCTGGACTTAACTGCTATTCGTGCCCCGCGGCATCGGGTGCGTGCCCCATCGGGTCGTTCCAGTCGGTGGTAGGTTCATCCAAGTTCAACTTTTCTTACTACGTCACCGGTACGCTCATTTTGCTCGGCGTGCTGCTGGGACGCTTTGTATGCGGCTTTCTGTGCCCGTTTGGCTGGCTGCAGGAACTGCTTCACAAGATTCCCGGCAAAAAGTTCTCCACGAAAAAGCTTAAGCCGCTCACGTACATCAAGTACGTCGTGCTGCTGTTTGCCGTGGTGCTGCTGCCCGTCTTGGTGGTTAACGACGTGGGCATGGGCGACCCGTTCTTTTGTAAGTACATCTGTCCGCAGGGCGTGCTCGAGGGCGCCATTCCGCTGGCCATTGCCAATGCCGGCATTCGATCTGCGTTGGGACATCTCTTTACTTGGAAACTTGCCGTTCTCATTGCCGTGGTAGTGCTGAGCGTTTTGTTCTATCGCCCCTTCTGCAAATGGATTTGCCCGCTCGGCGCATTCTATGCGCTCATGAATAAGGTGTCCTTGTTGGGGATTCAGGTCGACGCGTGCAAATGCGTCTCGTGCGGCAAGTGTTCAAGGGTTTGTCAGATGGACGTTGATGTGGTCCGGGCGCCCAATCATGCCGAATGTATCCGGTGCGGAAAGTGCATCGGGGCCTGTCCCGTCGATGCCATCAGCTATCGCTATGGCCTGGATGTGTCGGCGGAAAAGCTCACCTTGACCGCCGAAAAAAAGTAAACAAGCTTCGACAAAACGGAGGAATGACCATGAAGCTTTCTAAGATTGCGGCCCTGTTTATGGTGCCGGTGCTGGCCTTGTGCCTTGTGGCATGTTCGGCGCCCGGTGGCAATGCGAGCGAATCTGCGAGCTCCGATCCTAAGATCGCAGAACTCACTGCGCAGAAGCCGGCCAATGCCGACGAGGCCGCCGAGCTGTATGCGAAGCTCATGCAGAAGGAGAACGAGATCTTTTCGAGTGATAACGCGCTGTGGGAAAAGGTATTCAATGCGGCAAATAAAGACTCGGCAATGATTGAGGACGGCAGCAATTACGGCGATTTCCTGCTCAAGACCATCGACGGTGCCAAGGATGAGTTCACGGCGGATGAGCTTAAGACGCTCAAGGCCGGTGCACAGCAGATCAAGGAGATCGAGGACAAGCTCGAGAGCTTGGAGAAGGAGTTCCCCGGCTGTGGAAGCACGCCGAGCGCAGGCGAGAGCGTCGACGCTTCGACCGCTGGCATGACGGCCGGCGCCAATGCTTCGAGCGAGGCGACGAAGTTCCCCAGCTTTACGGGCAAGGACCTGGATGGCAACGACGTGAGCAGCGACGAGCTGTTCTCTAAGAACAAGGTCACCGTCATGAACTTCTGGTTCACCACTTGCAAGCCGTGCGTGGGCGAGCTGGGCGATCTTGAGAAACTGAATCAGGAGCTTGCCGAGAGGGGCGGCCAGGTCGTGGGCGTCAATTCCTTTACGCTCGATGGCAACAAGGGCGAGATTGCAGATGCCAAGGACGTGCTGAGCAAGAAGGGCGTGACATATAAGAACATCTGGTTCAAGTCGGATAGCGAGGCCGGCAAGTTTACGTCAAATCTGTTCTCGTTCCCGACGACGTATGTCATCGATCAGAATGGCAACATCGTAGGGGAGCCCATCGTGGGCGCCATCAGCTCCGCTGAGCAGCGCGCAGCGCTCGACAAGCTTATCGACCAGGCGATTGCGAATAGCGAGCAGTAGAAAACGCGTAAAGCATGGCGATGATCGTGCACCGCTGTGCGGAGTAGTCTGCTGCCTTTCAAGATAATCTCCACCATTTAGAGGTCCCGCTCGGGACCTCTTCTTTTGGACGTCGTCCCGTTCGTTTTTTGATGCGGTTCCCTACATTCCTCACTAGCGCCGGTAAAAAATGGGGATAGAGTAGGACAAACGCGTCGAATACGAACGGCGGGGGAGAGCGGGCGAGTGCGCCCGCGTGGGAGAGGTTGCCGTCCATGTTGGAGCTCAAAGGTATTTGCAAAAGGTACGTTACGCAGTCGTTTACGCAGGTGGCGCTCGACAACGTAAGCCTGTCTTTTCGCGATAACGAGTTCGTGGCCATTCTGGGTCCCTCGGGCTCGGGCAAAACTACGATGCTCAACGTTATCGGTGGGCTCGATCATTTCGATTCCGGTGACTTGCTGATCGACGGCATATCGACCAAGGACTTTCACGATCGCGATTGGGATGCCTACCGCAACAACCGCATCGGCTTTGTGTTCCAAAGCTATAACCTCATCCCGCATCAGACCATTTTGGAAAACGTGGAGTTGGCGCTTACACTCACGGGCGTGGGCCATACCGAGCGCCGCGAGCGTGCGCGCAAGGCGTTGGAGAAAGTCGGCCTGGGCGAGCACGTTAACAAGCGCCCGAGCCAGCTTTCGGGCGGGCAGATGCAGCGCGTGGCCATCGCCCGCGCCCTAATCAACGATCCCGAGATTGTGCTGGCCGACGAGCCGACCGGCGCCCTGGACTCAACGACGTCCGTGCAGGTCATGGACTTGCTCAAGGACGTTGCACGCGACCGTCTGGTTATTATGGTCACGCACAATCCCGAGCTGGCGTACCAGTACGCCACGCGCATCGTCAACCTGGCGGATGGCAAGATCACCGACGATTCCGATCCTTTCGATGTTGCCAAAGCCGCACGTCGCGAGGCTAAGCCCACGCGCAAAACCTCGATGAGCTTTGTGACGGCGCTGGGGCTTTCTGCCCGCAACCTTATGACCAAGAAGGGCCGTACGGCCATGACGGCCTTTGCGGGGTCGATTGGCATTATCGGCATCGCGGCGATTCTGGCACTGTCCAACGGCGTAAACGGCTACATCAAAAAGGTCGAGGAGGATACGCTGTCGAGCTACCCGCTCACCATTTCCAAGCAGGATTACGACCTGTCGTCCATGATGGGCGGACAGGGGGCTGCGGATGATGACTCGCCTGAAAACGTGGATTCGTCCGACGACAGTGCCGGCGACAAGGCTCAGGGAAACGATAAGATTCCCGTGGTCACGGCCGTAAAGGATATGTTTGCGAGCGTTAAGTCCAACGACATGACGAGCTTTAAGGCATGGCTCGATGCCGGTGGCGACGGAATCGATAAAGAGGTCAACGCCATTCAGTACGGCTACGGTGTATCGCCGGTTGTCTATCGTGCCGGCAAGGGCGACGAGAAGCCCGTCCGGCTGGTGCCCAACGCTATGACCGAGGCCATGAGCGGAGGCGCAAGTTCGGCGGCAACGGTGAGCATGGAATCCATGGGAACCTCGGTCTTTAACGAGATGATCGACGACCAGAGTCTGCTCGACAGCCAGTACGATGTCGTCGCTGGTCACTGGCCCACGTCCGCCAACGAAGCCGTGATGGTGCTTTCGAGCCGTGGCACGATGGGCGATTACACGCTCTACAGCATCGGCGCGCTGGATATCAACGAGCTCAACGACCTAGTTAACAGCGCCATGGCGGCCGACGGTGGGGCCGAAACGCCCGAGACCGGCGCCGACTTTACCTACGACGATGCGCTGTCCACGACGTTTAAGGTGTTGTCGCCGGCCGATGCTAATCGCAAAAACGAAGAGACCGGCATGTGGACTGACATGTCCGGTGACGCCGACTTTATGGCCGACAAGGTTGCCGACGGCATTGACGTGCACATTGTGGGCGTGGTGCGACCTAACGAGACGGCCAATGCGAGCGCGTTGTCTCCGGGCATTGCCTATACACATGCGCTGACTCACCAGCTTATGGAGCGCGCCGCCGATTCGCAGATTGTGCAAGAGCAGCTTGCCCACCCCGAGACGGATGTCTTTACGGGCAAGTCTTTCGATGAACTGCAGGGCGAGGCAAAACAGGGCGTGGATCTGGGCAGTATGTTCAGTGTGGACGAGGCGGCGCTGAAGAGTGCGTTTTCGTTCGATACATCTGCACTCTCGGGTGCAGCCAGCGACGGCATTGATCTTTCGGGCGTCGATCTGTCGGGCCTGGATATTGATCTTTCGGGCGTTGGCAAGGACATCGACTTTGGTGACATCATGGCCAAAGCGCCGGCTCCAGATTTCTCGGGCATCTTTGACGGCCTGGAACTTACGCCCGAGCAAATGCAGCAGGTGGGAACGCTAGCCAACCAGCTGTTTGAGAGCTTTTTGCAGTCTGATCAGTTTAGGGCGCTGTCACCCGATGATCTTAAGGACGCGTCAAAGCTTGCTGCCGCATTCTCGGCGTATCTTGAGAGTGATACGGCAGCCCAGCAAATCCTGGCCCAGCTCAAAGCGCTCGGCGGCGATGCCCTGGCCGAGCGCCTGCAGCAGGCGATGACCGACTATGTGCAAAAGCAGCTGGCTCCGTATCTGCAGCAGGCTATGGATCAGGTGATGAAGTCGATCAGCGATCAGATTGCGGCGACAGTGTCAGCTCAGCTCAGCTCAGGGCAGGCGCAGCAGGGCTCATGGGCCAGATGGCGACGCAGATGTCGTCGAGTTTTGCTAACCTGGCGAGCGCCATGCGCGTGGATGCGAGTGCCTTTGCTCATGCCATCCACTTCAACATGGACGCCGAGGACCTGAGCTCGCTCATGATGAGCTATGCGAAGGCGTCGAAGCTCACCTACGACAACAATCTGACCACGTTGGGCTATGCGGACGAGGCAGACCCCATCTCAGTCAAGATTTTCCCGCGTGACTTTGAGGCCAAGGAGCGCGTGCTCGATCACATCGACGCGTACAACAAGCAGGTCAAAGCCTCTGGCCACGATGAACAGGCAATCTCATACACCGACTACATGGGCATCATCATGGGTTCGGTGACCGACATCGTGAACACCATCAGCTTGGTGCTCATCGCATTCGTGAGTATCAGCCTGGTGGTGAGCTCCATCATGATCGGCATCATCACCTACATCAGCGTGCTGGAACGCAAAAAGGAGATTGGCATCCTGCGCGCGATTGGCGCGTCAAAGCGTAACGTGGCCAACGTATTCAATGCCGAGACATGTATCGAGGGCCTCATTGCCGGCGTCTTTGCTATTGTCGTCGTGGTGGCCGTGAGCTTTCCGGTTAATGCCTGGGCGCTTGCTGCCAAACAGGTGCCCAATTTGATGAGCCTGCCCGTGCAGGATGCGCTGGTGCTCATTGCAATTTCGGTGCTGCTGACGGTTGTCGCTGGCCTGCTGCCCGCTCGCAGCGCGTCCAAAAAGGACCCCGTGGAGGCCCTGCGCTCCGAATAATGTGACAAAGGGACAGTCCCTTTGTCACGTTCGTTGATATGAGAGAAGAGTAGATGATTCTATCGTTGGCCCCTATGGAGGGGATTACCGGGCATGTGTTCCGTCGCGTGCATGCGGAGTGCTTCGGTGCGCTCGATTGCTATTACACGCCGTTTTTGCCGCCGCCGCGGGTGGGAAACCGCTTTGGCGGCAAGGCGTTTAAGGAGATCGATCCTGCCAATAACCAGGGGCTCAACGTAGTGCCTCAGCTGATGTCCAAGAACGCGGACGAGTTTGTGTGGGCGGCACAGGTGCTCGCCGACATGGGCTACCGCGAGGTCAATCTCAACTTGGGTTGCCCTTCGGGAACGGTTGTCGCCAAGGGCAAGGGCTCGGGTTTCTTGCGCAATCTCGACGAGCTCGAGGCGTTCTTAAGCGATGTGTGCGAGCGGTCGCCGTTGCCGGTGTCGGTAAAGACCAGGCTGGGCCTGGAGAATGACGACGAATACGAGCGCGTGCTCGATCTGTATTGCCGCATGCCGCTGGCGGAGCTGATTGTGCACCCGCGCGTGCAAAAGGACCGCTATACGGGCTCGCCGCGCAAAGAGTTTTATGGCGAGACGTTGGAGCGGGCACCGTTTCCCGTGGCATACAACGGCGACATTTTTGATCTTGAGGACATGGATGCGCTGGTGGAGGCCTATCCCGGTACACGCCATGTGATGCTGGGGCGCGGCCTGCTCGCGAATCCCGCTCTGGCCCGTATGGTCAACGGCGGCCCTGCTGCCACGGCAGCCGAGCTGCAGCGCTTCCACGACACGTTGTTCGCGGCCTATGCAGAAGAGATTGGCGGCAACGCGGTCTTTCGCATGAAGGAGTGGTGGTTCTACGCCAAGTGCGCCTTCGCTGACCCCGCTACCGTTCACAAGCTCGTGCGTAAGACCAAAAAGGTCGACGAATACCGCGCCGCCGTCGAGCGGGTCTTTCGCGAGCAGCCACTCGCACCCATAGCTCGCTTCCGCGGCTAGTTAGACATCGGGGACGTTCTTTAGCGACTAGTCATTTAAGAACGTCCCCGATGACTACCCGCAAAAACTGTACACCAGCATCCAAAGATGTCGAAAAATGTCGACTTTGGATGCTGGCGTACATGTTTGGGTTCGGAGGGTGACTAGGCAATCATCGCATCGAGTATGATGAGCTCCCTGAGTCGTTCCGTACGTGTTTGCCCATGGCGCTTTGCTTTTGCATCAAACGCTTCAAGAACCGATTCGCCCACACGTGCTGATAAAACGACGCTCGGCTCATCAGAGATTGGTGGCCTTCCCAACTTGATGGTGCGACCCTTCGGCCACTCATCTTTTTCGTAGGCTTCCGCGGTTTTCTCCAACTCTCCAGGGGCAAATCCCATCATCTTTTCGAGCTGCTTAGCATCCATGGCGCCTCCTATCGATCGACATAATGTCGAGCGCCGGTTCTCGGATTCTCTTTTTGTATACAATTTTGTAGACAAAAATACAAGCAGTTCATCGGGCTAATTAGCTTGTTTTGACCTGCCTGTTCGATAGGAAATGAGCATTGACGGCTTCGATACTCCTTTGCTTTTCAGCTTGGAATTTGGATGCTCATTGAACTTCCGGAGGGGAGCCCTTTATTAAGCTATTGAGATTCTGGGCAGGAGCTCTCACTGGTCTTCGGTAATGGGGCCAGCTTAATTCGCGACACAGTGTGTCGCGAATGGGAGTAGTCGTTAGGTGTCCTTCAATGACTACTCATATAAGAACGTTCAAGTGTCGGATTTTGTCATTTAGTGTCGCTCTCAGCGACTATTCTGGAGGGTCGTGGTCAAAAAAGGGCAAATATGAGTACTGTTGCCATTATGGTTGCATTTATTTGCTATAAATTGTAGCTCCTGATGAGATTTGTTCCCATTAAGAGCTACTTTTATTGAACATATGAGGAGAAATAACGTCGTCTGCGGACGAGTGGAACGTTGAATAGTTCCTGAAGTGATCAAAATCGCTGCTACTAAACAGGTAGCAGTACTCATATTTGCCCTTTTTTGACCACAGCCCTCTCGGAAACCTTTCCAGAGGCGTCAAACAGCCATAATCCAAAGGTCTCCTCAAACAATTAGCCGGCCAAGAGCGTCCATGACTACCAAAAAGCTGTACGCCAGCATCCAAAGATGTCGAAAAATGTCGACTTTGGATGCTGGTGTACATGTTTGGGTCGTATGGGTTGGGGCCCTGGACGGACAGGGCGTGCGTACTAGAGCAGGTTTTCCTGCACCCACGCGATGATGTCGCTCGATTCGTAGAGTGGTTTGCCGTCGATGAACAGGCAGGGAACCTGGCGTTTTCCGCCGACGGCGATGAGTGTCTGTTCGGCATCGGAATCGGTCGAGATATTGCGCTCGGGAATGGTCACGCCGTTATCGGCCAAAAAGTGCTTGACCTTTAAGCAATACGGGCAGCCGGTCATAACGTACAGCGCGAGCTCGTGATTAGTAGCCATAGGTCTCCAATCGGTTGAGGTTTTGATTGAAATACCCAAAGCCGCCGCGGTCTATGCGCGCGTCAACGAAGACTCGATGGCCTGGACCAGAAACGCCGTGGCTCCGGTGGCGCAGGGCTTGTCGTAGTAGTCAACAAAGCGCTGGTCGGCAAGATAACCGTGGGCGAGGCCCAGGTACGCCTCGTCTTGGGGCTCGCATCCCCAGTTGAGAGCAATCCAGCGACGATGCATCGCGACAAGCTTACGAGCCTCGTTGCTCTCTGGGTCGCCAATGCCCATGGCAATTGAGAGCTGGCCCAGAATAGCGCGTTCAAGTTCTTTCATGTCGCTCCATGTCTGAGGGTCCATGTCCAGCAGTGCTTCGTTTGCTGCGTCGATCGCCTCGTCGCCGTAGCGCTTCCGGGCTTCGGCGCCGTAGCGCTCCTCGTTTTCCTGCACGGTGCGCCAGCGCTCCAGTTGCGGCAGGACGGCGCCCATGAGCGAGACGGCTTCGTCGAGCGACATGCCGGTGTTTTGCGCCAGCCGTGGGGCACAGTCCTCGATCATCGCCTCCATCGTGGTCTCGTAGGTGTACTTGCCGTGGTCGTAGCACCACTTGCAGTAATGGTCGGTCGCGGTGCCCGCAGCATCGGTGCCGCAGTCGTCGGGCGTGAGTGTCATGCCGCAGCTCTGGCAATAGTGCTCGGGCATTTCGAGCAGGTGAGACAGGGGTTCTCCGGTTACGGCTGCAATGAGCTTCATCATGTCGATGCCCGGTGTGACCTCGCCACGCTCCCACCGGCTCCGCCCCCTACGTGTAAGGAGTCATCGTGGCTTGGTCATCTTCCAACCGTGATGCACGGTTCAACCCCGGATGGGAGCGGACCCGCAAGCGGATATTGGAGCGGGACCATTATCGATGCCAGTGGATTGTGACCGACTGGCATACAGGGGCGAAGCATATTTGCGGCTATCCGGCCAATGAGGTTGATCATAAGGTTCGCGCGAAGAACGGTGAGCCTGATGATGATTCCCCGTCGAATCTGTGGGCGTTGTGCCCGTATCACCATAAGCAGAAAACCGCTCGTGAGAGTGGTGAGGCTCGGGTGGAAAAGCGTAGGAGCCGCGAGGAGGCCGAATGGTATTCGAGGCCGGCTTTTCGATAGAGCGTTGCGCTGTGTTCGGGTGTCTTAACCCGGTGTGCGCCAAAGGGTTGTGCAGGGAGCATTACAACCGGAACTATTATTCCGGCACTCCGTTGAGGAGATTGCGTACCCGCATGTGTCCGGTGTGCTTCAAATGGTTCGACCCTGAGCGTTCCTCTCGCTTGTTCTGTTCGGACAAGTGTCGTTTGAGGTATTTCCGTAAACGTCAACTGCATCCTGAGCTGCCGTCGCGTCCTGAAACCGTGTTGCATGAGCGGACGGTGGAACCGGCTGAACGGCCTCGGATGGTTATTGAGTCTTTCACCCGTTCGCAGGTG
>OFME01000053.1_pt1 | contig 94247 bp, 116 predicted proteins | sample 1541381 | NCBI WGS metagenome assembly OFME01 (sample SAMN04209243, study PRJEB22552) | human gut metagenome | biome: gut; material: feces | host: Homo sapiens | place: USA: Oklahoma
AATGGCTTGAGGGTTGCGTTTGTTACATCGTTTTGGTATAACAACTCACAACCTCGCAATGTTTCGTCCTCGGGAACAGATCCACCGGCTGCACCTTTTCTGCGTGATACCCATTCTGCTCCAGCCATGCGGCATCTCGGGCGGCGGTGGCGGGGTTGCAGCTGACATACACCACCCGGCGGGGTGCCATGCGCACCACTGCGGAGAGGGTGGCCTCATCGCAGCCCTTGCGGGGCGGGTCCAGCATTACGATGTCCGGGTGCAGACCCTCGGCAGCCAGCTGGGTGGCAGCCTGTCCGGCATCGGCACAGAAAAAGCGGCTCTTGGCAGCCACGGCTTCGCCCATGCGGGCAGCGTTGGCCTTGGCGCTCTCGATGGCCTCCGGCACGATCTCTACGCCGATCAGCTCCCGGCATTGACCTGCCATGGAAAGACCAATGGTGCCCATGCCGCAGTAGAGATCCAGCAGCGTGTCGTCCGGGGTCAGCTGCGCGTACTGCGCAGCAACGCCGTACAGCCGCTCGGCGGCAAGCGTGTTGACCTGATAGAAGGACAGTGGTCCCAACCGCACCGGCACGCCGCAAAGCGTGTCCTCAATGTAGCCCGGGCCGTACAGGATGTGATTTTCACTGCCCAAAATGACGTTGGTGTTTTTGGCGTTGACGTTGAGCAGAATGGTGCTGATGGCCGGGAACTGCCCCCGCAGTGCGGTGCAAAGCTGCTCTGCGTGGGGCAGCTTTGCCCGGGTGCATACCAGACACACCATGATCTGCCCGCTGTGCGCGCCGCGCCGCAGGAAGATATGTCGCACCAGCCCCTTGCCGCTCTGCTCATCGTAGGGGCGGATGACCTGCTGTGCAAAAAAGGCGCACAGCGCGTTGCCAATCTCGTTCAGCACGCTGGGCTGCAGCTTGCAGTCCGGGCAGGGGACGATGCGGTGGGTGCGCCCTGCGTAAAAGCCGATGCAGGGCACGCCGTTCTTGTCTATGCCCACAGGGAACTGCACCTTGTTGCGGTAGCGGTCTACGTCTGGAGAAGGCAGAATATCCAGCACCGGCACCTCCAGCCCGCCGATGCGGCGGAAGGCATCCAGCACGCTTTCCTGCTTGGCGCGCAGCTCTGCGGCATAATCCAGATGCCGCAGGCTGCACCCGCCGCAGGGGCCTGCCACCGGGCAGTCCACCGGAATGCGGTCCGGCGAGGGGGTGAGCAGCTCGTCCAAAATGCCAAAGGCGTACCGGCCGCAGTCCTTCACGATGCGCACCCGTGCTTCGTCCCCGGGGGCGGTGCCGGGGACAAATACGGCCTCGCCATCGGCACTGTGGGCCACACCGCTGCCGTCGCTGGAAAGACGTTCGATGCGCAGGGTCAGGATCTGGTTTTTCTGTAAAGGCATGGTTTCTCCTTGTGTGATGGGCTCAGGTTACAGTTGGGCAGGGCTTGCCGGGTCGGCGTCCTGCTGGGCGGCAAAATACTTGCTGGGCGGCACGCCCTTGGCGCGCTTGAACACCCGTGAGAAGTAGAACTGGTCAAAGAAGCCTACCGACACCGCAACCTCCGCAATGGAAAGGTTGCCGGCGCGCAGCAGCTTGCAGGCCTCGTTGATGCGGTACTCGGTCAGGTAGTCGATGGGGCTCTTGCCCACGTTCAACATGAACACCCGGTACAGATGGCTGCGGGAAACCCCCACGCTCTTGGCTACATCGTCAATGGAGATGTCGTGGGAGTAGTTGAACTGGATGTACTTGATGGCGTTCAGCACATACTGGCTGGAGGAGGAGGCCGTGTGGGGCTTGCCTGCGCTGGTCTCCCGCATCAAGGCAGCGATAAACAGGTACAGATACCCCACCATGGCTGCCTCGTCCTGTGGCTGCAGCCCGCGGGAGGAATAAATGTTGGTCAGCGCTGCCCGCATCCCGTCCGGGTCGCTGGTGTGGTGCACGGGGGCATCGTCCGTAAAGGGCAGCTGCGCGGCCAGCTTGTGGGCACAGGCACCGTTAAAGCCCACCCAGCTGTACTCCCACGGCTGCTGCTCGTCGGCGGTGTAGCGGATCAGCTGGCTGGGGCGGGCAAAGAACAGGTCGCCCTCGCTTACCTCCCAAGTGCGGCCGCCCACCTCGAAGATGCCCTTGCCGGATACCACCAGATGGATCAGGTAGTGGTCACGGATGCCGGGTCCCCATGTCTGGCCCGGAGCGCACCGCTCCAAGCCGCAGTTGAAGATGGACAATTCGATGTTGTTGGTGTAATTCTGCTTAAAGGATTGCTTATAAACGTCTGGCATGGCAGCTTTACCTCCGTCCTGTCACATTCTGCACCCAGTATACCATAGAATGCCCTGCAAATTCAACAAAAGTACATCTTATTCTTTGCACCTGACGCCAAATTTTGGATTTTTAGGTCAAATAAATTGAAAAAACGCCCGAAATGCTTTACAATAGGCAAAAAGAGCAGAATCGTTTATTCCGGAGGGGAGGAGCTGTCATGGCCACCAGTGCACAACTCAGAAAACAGATCCTGCAGGGCAGCTGGGACGCCGTACTTGCTGCACTTTATGGGGCGAATCCGGCGGTGCTACAACGGCAGCGCGGGCGCTATGCGGCTGCGCTGGAGCAGTTCGAGCTGTATTTCGGCCCTGGGCGGCAGGTGCAGGTGTACTCTGCACCCGGGCGCGCAGAGCTGGGCGGCAACCACACGGATCATCAGGGGGGCTACGGCCTTGCGGCGGCGGTCACGCTGGATATGGTGGCAGTGGCGGCCCGCAATACGGATGGCTATGTGCGGGTCAAGTCCCGGGGGTTCAACAAGCTGGATGTCATTGATCTGGCCACCGCAGAGCCGCAGGCAGGGGAGAGCACCCATTCGGCCAGCCTGATCCGCGGCATTGCTGAGGGTTTCCGCGCGGTGGGCAAGCAGATCGGAGGCTTTGATGCCTACACCGCCAGCGATGTGCTGCGGGGCTCCGGTCTGTCCAGCTCGGCGGCCTTTGAGATGGGCATGGCCTCTATCTGGAACGAGGAATACAGCACCGGGCTGACCCTGGCAGAGCTGGCGGGCATCTGCCAGTATGCGGAAAACACCTATTTCGGCAAGCCCAGCGGTCTTTTGGATCAGCTGACCAGTGCGGTGGGCGGCATTATCTTTGCGGATTTTGCCGATCCGCGCACCCCAAAGATCGAAAAGCTCCATGCAGACGGTCTGCTGCCGGAAGGAATGTTCCTCTGCGTCACCGATACCCGGGGCAGCCACAGCGAACTGACGAGCGAGTTTGCGGCGATTCGGCAGGAGATGGAGCAGGTGGCCGCCTGCTTCGGAAAGCCGCTGCTGGGTCAGGTGGAAGAGAACGCGTTCTGGATGGCACTGCCTGTCCTGCGCAGCTGCTGCGGAGACCGTGCAGTGCTGCGGGCGATCCATTATTTTGAGGAGAATGCCCGCACGCTGGCGCAGCGGGATGCGCTTTATGCAAAGCAGTTCCCGGTGTTTGCAGGTCTGGTGAAGCAGAGCGGACAGGCTTCCTTTGCGCTGTGTCAGAATGTGTACTGCACAGCGGATGTGCGGCATCAGGGACTGTCCATAGCGCTGGCTCTGAGCCAGAGCATTCTGCAGGGCAGTGAGGGCGCATGGCGGATGCAGGGCGGCGGCTTTGCAGGCACCATTCAGGCTTATGTGCCCGGGCAGCTGCTGGAGCGGTACCATACAGCCATCGAGCAGGTATTCGGGCAGGGCAGCTGCTATGTGCTGCGCCTGCGGGAGCAGGGTGCAGTCCGGGTGATCTGAACAAAACAAAAAGCCGTGCATAGCCGGAATGCTCCGGGATGCACGGCTTTCTTATAGCTTATTACTGAAGAGAAAAAAGCTGGGGGAGAGAATTTTCGACCGGCTGGTCATTTCGCTGCTGCGTATTATCCAAGTACTGGACGGCAGTGACGGTAGCCTCGCGGGTGATGCCAAGCAGGCGGCCGATCTGCTGAGAGAGCTTGATCCCGGTCTGCACACCTGTCTTGATCACGCGGAAAAGTAGCATGGGCACAAAGGTGAAGGAAAACGAGATCAGCCCACCGTTCCAGAAGAAATCATTGAAGTGCAGATTGTCAAAAAAGCTGCCGACAGCATCGCCGAATTCGCTGCCGCCAAAGGCAGCGCACTGCTCCTCGGGGGAGAGGGCTGCGTAGGAAGAGGGCAGCTGAAGCTTTTTCATAAATAAAAACACTCCTTTCCGGGTCGATGAAAGATCAGCACAGAGCTACCAGAGTAGGCAGACAATTCTGCTGCTCGGCGGCCTCCTGTTCTGCCTTCTTTTTGGCCTGAATTTCGTTGTACGTATTCTTAAAGGCGTCCACAAGATTTTTGATGGAGAGATAGATGCTGCGTGCCTGACAATAGGCATAATAACCGCCCAGACCAGCCATACCGATCGTGGCAACCTTGCTCCATGTGTTCAGCTTGCCCCAGTAGTGCCCAATTGCATCACCAACACCCAAACCATCGTTCAGGGCATTCTGCATACCGGAAACTGCAGCCTGGAACGCATAGCGGCCCATCATGCCCAGCAGGTTTACCGTGGCATTGATGCCAAAGGCCATCACCTGCTCCGGAGTGATGTTGATAGAAAGGGCACCGCCCTCGGTATAGGTCATCTCCTCGGCAGAGAGCACAGAGCAGCAGGCGGGCAGCTGCAGCGGGCGCTGATATGTATGATCCATGATGGAAAACTCCTTTCGCACACAGAACTCCCCAAGGGGCAGTTCATCTAGTAACTGAATTGTAGCATATCTGCACAAAAATGACAAGAGAGCGCGGGTTTGAAAATCATGATACATTTGTGAATATATTGTGACGATGCGTTGTAAAACTGACCTGAATACGCCATAAACGCGCAAAACTCCTGCTTTTTTACGGCGAAAAAATGTTGTAGCAAAAATGTGCTGAAAAAGCCGATCAACAACAAAGGCATCTGCCCGTACCCGCTGCGCAGAACGCAGCAGCGGGCAAAGCAGATGCCTTGTGTGTTTTACAGGTTGCCAAACGAAAGGAAAACGAGGTCAAAGTGCTTTCGGCACGCGCTCATACAGCGTGGTCAGCGCGGCGATGTGCCCGGCCAATGCAGCGGGCAGGGACTGCGCCAGCCGCCAGCGCCAGTTTGCGCCCTGCGTGCTGGGGGTGTTGATGCGGGCCTCGCTGCCCAGATGCAGCCAGTCTGCCAGCGGGATGATGGCAGTATCCGAAACGCTGGCAAGGCAGGCACAGATCATGCCTTCGGTCAACTCCTCCGGCGTGCAGCGCAGATACCGGCAGGCGTAGGCTACGTCCTCGGCGCTGGCGTTGCTGCGCCAACCCTCGGTGGTCACGTTATCGTGGGTGCCTGTATACACCACACTGTTGCGGGGGTAGGTGTGGGGCAGGTAGTTGCCCGACTCCCGGCTGTCGAAGGCAAACTGCATGATCTTCATGCCCGGGTAGCCGCTTTCGGCCAGCATCGCCTTCACCTCCGGGGTCAAGTAGCCCAGATCCTCGGCGATGATATTGCCGCCGCCCAGCGCCTGCTGCATGGCGTGGATAAAGTCCCGGTCGGGGCCTTTTTCCCAGTGACCGCCTGCAGCCGTTGTGTTTTCGGCAGGGATAGAGTAGTAACTCTCGAAACCGCGGAAGTGGTCAATGCGCACCACATCGTAGATAGAGGTGGCGTGCTTCATGCGCCGCTTCCACCAGTCAAAGCCGGTGGCCTTGTGGGCGGGCCAATCATACAGCGGGTTGCCCCACAACTGTCCGTCTGCCGCAAAGGCATCCGGCGGGCAGCCGGCTACATGGGTCAGGTGCATCTGTCCATCAGTCTGGAACAGCTCCGGGTGGGTCCACAGGTCACTGGAATCCGGGCTGACGTAGATGGGGATATCGCCCACCAGCAGGACACCTTTGCGGTTGGCATAGGCCTTCAGCGCGTTCCACTGGGTGTAGAAGAAGAACTGCACCGCCTTGTGGTAGTTGATCTGGTCTGCCAACCGTACCTTTGCGGCGGCAATGACCTCCGGCTCCCGGCAGCGCAGGGCGTCCGGCCAGTCGGCAAGGCCTGCCTGCCCCTGCTCAGCCTTTACGGCCATGAACAGGGCGTAGTCCTCCAGCCAGAAGCTCTGTGCCGCGCAGAAATCTTCATAAGCAGGGGAGGGGGCTGCCAGCAGCCGGTCAGCAGCCTTTTTCAGCAGCACCGGGCGCTGGTTGTACAGCGCACCGTAGTCAACGGTGTCCACCGGCTGCGCGGCGGGGATCTCTTCAGCAGTCAAATAACCATCTGCCGCCAGCAGACGGAAATCGATAAAGTAGGGGTTTCCGGCAAAGGCGGAAAAGCTCTGGTAGGGGCTGTCGCCATAGCCGGTAGGGCCGATGGGCAGGATCTGCCAATAAGTCTGCTTTGCCTCGGCCAGAAAATCAACGAATGCGGTCGCTTCACTGCCCAGCGTACCGATGCCAAAAGGCCCCGGCAGGCTGGACACCGGCATCAGAATGCCACTTGCACGCATAACGTGCACCTCCTTAGCCCTTTACAGCACCGGCCACGACACCCTCGATGATGTACTTCTGGCAGGTCATGTAGAGGATAATAATGGGGATGATAGCAATGATGATGCAGGCCATCATGGGAGCCAGCTCCACACGGCCGTAGCCGCCGCGGAAATACTGGATCGCCATGGGGATGGTGCGGTACTTCTTGATATCCAGCACCAGCGTGGGCAGCAGGTAGTCGTTCCACACCCACATGGTCTCCAGAATAGCAGTGGAGATCATGGTAGGCTTCAGGATGGGGAACACGACCTTGAAGAAGATCTGGATGGGGTTGCAGCCGTCGATCATGGCTGCTTCCTCGATCTCCATGGGCACGCTCTTCATAAAGCCGGTAAACATGAATACGGCCAGACCGGCGCCGAAGCCCAGATAGATGATGCAGATGTTCCAAGGGTTGTTCAGGTTCAGACGGTCAGCGGTCTTGGACAGGGTGAACATGACCATCTGGAAGGGAACGACCATGGAGAACACGATCAGCAGGTTCATGAACTTGCTCAGCTTGTTGTTTACGCGGGTCAGGTACCAACCGGTCATGGAGCAGCACAGCAGGATCAGCACCACGCTGGTAACGGTAATCAAAAGGCTGTAACCCATGCTGGAGAGGAAGTTCATCTTGGTCACGCCGTAAACGTAGTTGCGCAGTCCGGCAAAGGTCTCGGCGGTGGGCAGACGGAACACCGTGGAGGTAGTAAAGCTGCCCTCGGTTTTCAAGCTGTTCAGCAGGATCAGCACGATGGGGTAGATCCACAGCAGGCAGAGAAGCACCATTACAACAACAAGGATGACATCCCAGGTTCTTTTCTGTTTCGACATTACTGCTGCACCTCCTTAGAGCGGGTAAAGTGGAGCTGGATCAGCGAGATGACCACCACGATCAGGAAGAACACAACAGCCTTTGCCTGACCAATGCCCTTCCACTGCGCACCGGAGCGGCCGTAGAAGGTGTTGTAGATGTTCAGTGCCAGCATTTCACTGGCGTTGGCGGGTTCGCCTGCGGTCAGAGCCACGTTCTGGTCGAACAGCTTGAAGCTGTTGGTCAGGGTCAGGAAGGTGCAGATGGTCACGCTGGGCATGACCATGGGAATCTTGATCTTGAACAGGATCTCGCGGTCGTTGGCACCATCGATTTTAGCGGCCTCGATCAGGTCGCCGGGCACGCTCTGCAGGCCAGCCACATAGATGATCATCATGTAGCCGATCTGCTGCCAGCACATCAGGATGACCAGACCGACAAAACCGGCCTTGGCATCCAGAGCCAGCAGAGGCTTCTGCAGGTTCGCCAGCACGCCGTTGAGCAGGATCTGCCAGATATAGCCCAGCAGAATGCCGCCGATCAGGTTGGGCATAAAGAACACGGTACGGAAGATGTTGGTGCCCTTGATGCCGCGGGTCAGCACCAGCGCAATGGCAAAGGCGCACACGTTGATGAGCACAGTGCTCACCACGGTAAAGACCGCCGTAAAGCCGAAAGCGTGCAGGAAGGTGGAATCCTGAAATACCGAGAGGTAGTTCTGGATGCCCACAAATGTAGTCTTGGACACGGTGGTGAACCGCTGGAAGGACAGATAAACGCCCCAGATAAAGGGCCAGATGAAGCCGATAATAAAGGCGACCAGAGTAGGCAGCACAAATATCGGCCAGTATTTACTAATGGCTTTTTGCATGATATACCTCCTGAGGGAGCTGTCTGATAAAAAAGGAAAGGAGGCGGGCGAACTTTTCGCCCGCCTCCCTTTTTAATTCCTAGGGAGATCTCCAGTCAAAGGCTTAGCCGTTGGCCAGCTTGTACTCCTTGGCCCAGCCATCCACAAATGCGGTGACAACGTCGTCCCACTTGCCGGTGCCTGCTGCGTATGCAGTCAGAGCGCTGCCCACGCCGTTCTTCCACTCCTCGGAAGGCATGGTGGAGAAGCACCAGTCAACACTGGTCTTGCCGTCGGCCACATACTGGTTTGCAATGGTGATCAGGGGGTTGGTGGAGTCCTTAGCCTTCTTGAAGGGGATCACGAAGCCCATCTTGTCAGCCATTGCGCTGGTGCCGGCCTCAGAGGTGACACACCAGTACAGGAAGTCCAGAGTAGCCTGAATGTCAGCCTCGGAAGAGGTGTTGTTGACACACCAGAAGTTCTCGGAACCGGTGCACAGACCCTGATTTTCCTCGCCGTCCACGCCGATGTAGATGGGCAGCATACCCAGATTGTCGTCGCCCAGATCCTTCACATCATTGTAAGCCCAAGTGCCGTTCTGATAGAACACGGCCTTCTTGCCCACAAACTCAGCCACAGCGTCGTTGCCGGTCTTGGAAGCCAGCAGCTTGGGGTCGCAGGTGGAATCGGTGATGTACAGATCCCAGATCTGCTTGTAGTTGTCCAGATAGGTGCCCTTGATGGCGTCGGTGGAGCCAATGCCGTCTGCCTTGTACTCGTAGTAGATGGGCAGGTTTGCCAGATGGGTCTTGAAGCGCCAGTCAGAAGAACCGTCCATGCCGGCAGAGGTGAAAGCACCGTCCACGCCCAGCTCAGCCTTACGGGCCTGAATGTCATCAGCGACCTTCTTCAGGTCGGCAAAGCCCTTGATGTCCTCCTGCTTGTAACCGGCAGCGGTCAGCAGTTCCTTGTTGTAGATGATGCCGTAGGTCTCAATGACATATGCAATGCTGGTAACAGCGTCGCCATCCTTCAGTGCAAAGGAATCGCTGGTCAGCTCGCCGTACAGCTGGCTGCCGGACAGATCGTAGCAGTAATCCTTCCAGTTTGCCAGACCAACAGGGCCGTTCACCTGGAACAGGGTGGGAGCCTCGCTCTTCTCCATCTCGCTCATCAGGGTGGTCTCGTACTGGCCGGAAGCGGCGGTGACAACGGTCACAGGCACGCCGGTCTCCTTGGTGTACTCAGCGGCCAGATCCTGCCAATCCTGATCCTGCTCGGGCTTGAAGTTCAGGTAGTAGACCTTGCCGTCTGCCTTTGCAGCGGTGCTGGAAGCAGCGGTAGAACTGGCAGCAGAGGAAGCGGTGCTGCTGGAAGAGCCACCGCAGGCAGCCAGACCCAGAGCAGCGGCAGAAACGCCAGCGGCCTTCAGGAAGTTACGACGAGTGATCATCTTTTTCATAATAAGTTCTCCTTCTTATTAAAATTACAGATCAACTATATACTCTCCGTCCTTCGACGGAGGGAATACAAAATTTAAATTGCCCTTACGCTTTCGCCCTGCTGCAATTCCGGCTGCAGGGTCACGGTCTGGGCAGGGGAGCCATGCTCGATCTGCCGTACCAGCAGCTCGATGCTTTGCAGCGCGATCTGCTCGCTGGGCTGGACGATGGTGGTCATCACCGGCACGCAGTAGCGGGACATCGTGATGCCGTCAAAGCCGATCACCGAAACATCTTCCGGCACCCGGAACCCGGCGCTCACCAGTGCCCGGATGGCACCAAAGGCGATGACGTCGCTCATGGCGAACAGGGCGGTGAAATCCGCCCGGCGGGCCAGCAGGCTGTTCATGGCGTGGTAGGCGGACTCGAAATCGTAGTTGGACAGGCCGTACAGCTTGTCGTTGAACAGGATGCCAGCATTCTCCATGGCTTCCTGTGCGCCCTTGCGGCGCATCAAGCTAGGGTAGCTGGTCACCGGACCGCCCAGAACGGCGATCTTGCGGTGTCCCTGCCGGATGAGGTAGTCCACGGCGGTATAGGCCGCTGCCCGGTCATCTACGCCCACCATGGAAAGGTTGGGGAAGTCCAACTCATCCGTGACCAGCGTGGTGAGCACCGAGGGGACATTGATACGGTCGAAGCCCCGCTGGAAGTTGGCTACGCTGCCGCCCAAGAAGATGATGCCTTTGGGCTTGATCTCCCGCAGGATCTTTTCGGCGGCGTCGATCTCGTTGGCGTTCTCGTCCAAGTAAGAGACGATGCCGTTGTATCCGTACAGGGTGGCGGCACGCTGAAGCTGCACCAGAAAATCAGAAAAGAAGATGTTCCGGGTGCCCTTTACCACAAACACAAGGCTGCGGGACTGCTGGATCTTCAGCTGTCGGGCGTTGGTGTTGGGCACGAACCCGGCCTCCCGCATCACCTTCAGAACGTGCTCCTTGGTCTCCGGGCGGACATCCGGCCTGTCGTTGATCACACGGGAGATGGTGCTGACAGAGCAACCGCTGATCCGTGCGATGTCCTTGATGGTCAGGTTTGCCATGTCGGCGGGCCTCACTTTCTGAAAGTGTTTCGGGAACGTTGTCGGGAACGTTCCCAGCGACATTAGTATGGCACATTCTGTATAAAAAATCAATAAGTGTGATACAACTTTGTACAAGGTGTGCAATGCCGCCCCTCGCATTTGTGCAGTTTGATTTGCGTGCAGAGCAGCAAATCTGAAAATACCGAAAATTCCCGGTACAAGTCAAAAACGACCGGAAATTATCGTACCGGTTTGTAACTTTTTGCGCGAAAAACGCTTCCCGGTACACAGCTGAATGTGCTATACTATGTGAAAAAAGGAGAGGGGGCAAAATGTTATGATCTTATCCTTACAGGGTTGCATGGCAGTGGGAAAGACCACGGCAGCCCGCTATCTGGAACAGCACTGCCAACAGGTACAGGTTTGTTTTGAGGACAACGCTGCCGTCCTTGCAGAGATAAAGCAGCGTGGGTTGAATAAGAACAGCTATGCGGACTATCTGGAGATCCAACGGCTTTTTTTGCGCAATGAGCTGCGCCGCGGGCAGAAAGCAAAAAAATACCCCCACGCCGTGATGGATTTCGGCGCGGAGGAGATTGAGTTCTACACCTTGAACTACCCCAAAAGCAGGGGGCTGGAGTGGGAGATGGAAGCGATCCGGCAGGCTTTAGCCCCGGAGCTTGCAGCGGTGCAGGCTTGTATGCCGGAGCACATTCTGTTTCTGGACGCTTCCGAAGCCGTCCTGCGTGCCCGTAAAGCGGGAGATGCCACCCGTTCCCGGGAATTCTTTGCGTATTACCTGAACCATCTTCTGTCGCTGAAACGGGAATGGTTCCGGGAAAAGAAAAACGTAACATTTCTTTCTACCGACGGGCTGACCGCTCGGCAGGTGGGGGAGAAGGTAAAACATTGGTGTGAACAGTATATCTAACGCAAGCAAAAAAGCGCTCTCACCTTGTCATCGGTGAGAGCGCTCTGCTGATTGCTGATTATTTTGATCGGGTTGGTTCTTTAAAGATTAGTCGCTGACGTAGGGCATCAGAGCAACGTGACGAGCACGCTTGATGGCGATGGTCAGTGCGCGCTGATGGTAAGCGCAGGTGCCGGTCACACGGCGGGGAATGATCTTAGCACGCTCAGAGACGTACTTACGCAGACGGGGCACGTCCTTGTAATCGATGGTGTCGATGCGATCGACACAGAAGCTGCAAACCTTCTTGCGGCCGCGACGCATGGGGCGTGCGGGGCGAGAGCCTTCGGTTCTTTCAAAAGCCATTGCTTATTACCTCCTATTGGATTTTTAACGGATGGACCGTTTCGTGTCAGAACGGCAGGTCATCGCTGTCATCAATGACGGCGAAGTCGTCGGCATTGCCGGCAGAGTAGCTGGGAGCTGCCTCCACAGCAGCCGGACGGGCAGGCGCTGCGTTCTGGTAGGACGGAGCGGCATTCTGATAGCCGTTTCCGTCACCTGCATTGCTGCTCTTGGGGCCTGCAAAGTTGATGTTGTTGGCAACCACTTCAACGGCAGTGCGGTTTGCGCCGGTCTTATCCTGATACTGACGGGACTGCAAACGGCCGTCCACAACGATCAGGGAACCTTTCTGGAAATAGCGGCAGACGAATTCGGCCTGCCGATCCCATGCAACCACATCGATCCAGTCCGCCACGCTCTGCCCATTGGCATCGCGGCGCCCGCGGTCGCAGGCAATGCGGAACGAAGCGACATTCTTGCCGGTAGTGGTCTGACGCATTTCAGGGTCACGCGCAAGGCGACCCATGATAGCAACAACATTCAACATAGTACGGTTTCCCTTTCTGTCACAGAAGAATTACTCCTCGTGAGCAATGATCAGGCTGCGCATAACGCCTTCAGTGATCTTGTACACACGGTCCAGCTCAGCGGGGAAGCTGGGCTCGCTGGTGAAGTTGATCACGGTGTAGACGCCCTCTTCCTCGTCGTTGATGGGGTAGGCCAGACGGCGCTTGCCCCACTCGTCGATAGAATCGATCGTACCGTTAGCCTCGATCAGGGACTTGAACTTACCCACCAGAGCGGCGGAAGCCTCCTCATCGAGAGCGGCGCTGGTAATCAGCATGGTTTCGTACTTTGCCATTTTTGTAGCACCTCCTTTTGGACTTGAGGGCCCTGCGGATCTGCAAGGCCAAGGGTACACAGGCTGCGGTATCGCGGCCTGTGTGGTGTGTCTGTTCAGACAGCAATTTATTATAGCAAGCTTCTTTACTTCTGTCAAGCTTTTTTGACAAAAAGAACGATAAAAAATGTTTTGCATTTTTTGGTAAAAAGGACTATAATGTAAACGCTTTCCCTGCAATATGGCAGGGCCGGGGCTCCGGCAGTGGCAGGGAAGCGGGAAAAATTAAAGGAGGATAATCCATGTATTCGTTGTTTCGAGATCTGGCAATCATAATCCTGAGCGCGAAATTCTTCGGACTGGTGGCGCGCAAGTGCAAGGCTCCGCAGGTGGTGGGCGAGATCATCGCCGGTCTGCTGATCGGCCCCTGCGTGCTGAACCTGGTGCAGATCAGCGACTCCATCTCCATCTTCGCAGAGATCGGCGTTGTGATGCTCATGTTCACCACCGGCCTCGGCACCAACCTGAAAGAGCTGATCAAGGCCGGCCCCATCGCCACCCTGATCGCTACCGTTGGCGTGGCTGTGCCTCTGGTGGGCGGCACCTTATTATATGGTGCATTCTACGGCTTTGCCGCAGTTGGCAGCCCGGAGTTCTACCGGGCGCTGTTCATCGGCACCATTATGACCGCTACCAGTGTGTCCATCACGGTGGCGACCTTGCAGGAGCTTGGGCACCTGAAGAGTTTTTTGGGCACGACTATCGTCAGTGCCGCTGTCATTGATGATGTCATCGGCATCGTGGTGCTCACCTGTGTGCTGGGCGCCAGCAGCGGCACCGGTACGGGTCTGGGCAAGGTGCTGTTCAACACTCTGCTGTTCTTTGCCACCGCACTGGGCGTTGGCCTTGTGGTACACTACGCCATGAAATGGCTGGATCAGCGCAACCCCCATACCCAGCGTATCACCATCGTGAGCATGGCCTTCTGCTTTGCCATGGCCTACATCGCAGAGGAATACTTCGGCATCGCCGATATCACCGGCGCTTACATTGCAGGTATCGTGCTGTGCACCATGGATGACGCACCCTATGTAGAGCGCCGGGTGGATATCAGCAACTACGTTATCTTTGCGCCGATCTTCTTTGCCTCCATCGGCCTCAAGACCGATATCAGCGGCCTGACCCCGGAGATTTTACTCTTCTGCGTCTGCTTCGTGGTTGTGGCACTGATCACCAAGATCATCGGCTGCGGTCTGGCAGCAAAGATCTGCCGCTTCAACTGGGACGATTCCCTGAAGGTCGGCGTCGGTATGATGACCCGCGGCGAGGTGGCACTGATCGTGGCACAGAAGGGCTTGGCCATCGGTGTGGTAGACCCGGTCTACTTTACCGCTGTGATCCTGCTGATCGTGGTGTCCAGCGTGGCTACCCCGCTGGCACTCAAGGCCATGTTCACCAAGCGTCCGCCCGTGCCGCATCCCAGTCAGGCAAACTAAATCAGGAATTTGATTTTCATGTTTAGGGTTCAGAATCGCCTGCGGGCGTTTCTGAACCCTTTTTTCATCTGTAAAAATATATGCAAAAACGGGGCTGCTGCACATGGTTTCGTGCAACAGCCCCGTTTTTATTGTTTACGCAGTATATAATTTACAGCGTCTTGCAGAACTCCTTCAGGTAGGCGCGGAACTCCTCGCCGATCTCAGGATGCTGCAGTGCCAGCTCCACCTGCGCCTCCACGACCTTGAGCTTGTTGCCCATATCGTAGTGCTTGCCGGTGAACTCCACGGCGGTCATGCCGCCGCGGGTACGGGCATACTCTGCCATGGCATCGGTCAGCTGGATCTCGCCACCGGCACCGGGCTTGGTGTGGGCAAGGATCTCGTAGATCTCCGGGGTCAGCAGCACACGACCCAGAATGGAGTAGTTGCTGAACTCCTGCCCCTTCTTGGGCTTCTCGATCATATCGTCCACAAAGAAGTAGTTGTCGTGGATGGGAGTGGTTTTTAAGCTGCAATAGCGGCTCACGTCCTCCCAAGGCACAGCGGACACGCCGGCAACCGGGCGGCCGAACTCCTCGTAGGCGCGAATCAGCTGGGCGCAGACCGGATCCTCGCCCCAGATCACGTCATCGCCATAAATGACCACAAAGGGATCATCGCCGGTAAAGGCCTTGGCGGTGTTGACTGCGTGGCCCAGACCCAGCGTCTCCTTTTGACGCACAAACAGGATGTTGGCCATATTGGCGATGCCCAGACACTCCTCCAGCATCTTTTCCTTGCCGGGCTTTGCCAGCTTTTCCTCCAGCTCGGGGCTGCGGTCAAAATGATCCTCAATAATGCTCTGGTTGCGGCCCAGAATAATCAGGATATCGGTAATGCCGGAGCGGACGGCCTCCTCCACCAGATACTGGATGGCGGGCTTATCCACGATGGGCAGCATTCCCTTGGGCATCGCCTTGGTGGCGGGCAGTACACGGGTGCCAAGACCTGCAGCCGGAATAACGGCTTTGGTGACTTTTTTCATGATGATTCTCCCATATTCTCATTTTATGCACGGCGAACCGCGCTTTTCAGCAGGATCCCCATCCTGCATGAACCGTTATCAGATAAAGGTGCCTACCAGTGCGTTCAGATCCGGCCCCAACAGCATGGAGCAAAGGCTGCCTACTACCATCAGCAGGATGAAAGCTCCAATGCAGGCTGCAAAGCTGACACCACCCTGTGCGTTCAGCACGGCGCGGCGCTGCTCCGGGTCCGGGAACTCGGCACGGATGCGGCGGATGCGTGCCGCTGCGCTGCGGCGGTAGAGCCACTTGCCATACAGCCCCCGCACCAGCATCAGTGCAAAACTGAGAAGGGACATGACGCGGCTCAACACTACCAGCGTAGAGGCGCTGATCCCGGCGGTCAGGGGGCTGCCGGTGGTCTGCATCATACTGATTAAGGTGGGGATGAACAGCAGCAGTTCTGCGGCCAGAAAGCCGAAGGCGGGCTTCCACGCCTTGCGGTAGAAAAAGTAGAACGGGCCGAACAGCAGCGCTGAAAAACTCATGGAGATCTTGGAGTGACGCAGCTGCATCTGGCTGTAATCGTTCAGGTAGACCGGCGCGGCTGTGCCGATAAAATCCACCCAGTCCTGATAGGGGACGCCGTCGATCAGTTCATCCTTGCCAAAGGCGGCGCGCACGTTGCGGTGCACCGGGTCGATGACCTTCTCGGTAAAATTACGGTACATTTCGTCCCGGTACATCCTGCTGTAATCAAAATCCTGGTTCTGCTCGGCGCTGGCGGCGGCACGGTCGTTGGGCTGTTCTGCGCTCTCAGGGGGCAGGGCAGCGCCGCAGCAGCGGCAGACATTCTCGCTGCGCAGGGTGCGCTCCCCGCAGGTGGGACAGGTGCGCAGCTGCGCATCCTGATAAGGAAACTTCCATTCATAGCCTGCGCCATGGGCAGGGGCGTGGATGCACAGACCCATCTTCTCGTAACAGGTGCGGTGATAGGGTGCACCGCAGTCCGGGCAGACCACGATGTCGTCCTGAAGGGTCAGCGGCTTGCCGCAGCCCTCACAGGGACAGCCATAATATTTCGGCATGATATCCTCCTGTGAAATCGATCATACTGGTATTATACTCCCCCGGGTATGAAAAGAAAAGGTGAAAATCTTTAAAAATCCGGCAAGATAGTATTTTTCCTCTTTACTTTATCACAGATTCTCGGTATACTAATGAAGTATCTGTGTATAAACTGTGTCTTTTGGCGGAGCAGAAAATGCGCGCTGCGCGTGCGTTTTGCACCCTGCCGGGGACATTATTGTTATGATGTAAACCCTTGAACGAGAGGAACTTAGAGAATGATCACGACTGATGAACTGAAAGTGCAGTTGGCCGAGCACGCCAAGGCCGTTAAGGACCTGGAGGAAGCACTGGCCATTGAAGCAAGCCGCAAGCGCGTGCAGGAGCTGGAGCACACCATGTCCCGCCCCGGATTTTATGATGATGCAGAGCTGAGCAAGAAGGTCTTTGACGAGGTCGGCGACCTGAAGGGCAAGCTGAACCGCTTTGAAAAGCTGCAGGGTCTGTACGATGACGCTGAGACCATGCTGGAGATGCTGGACGAGGAGTACGACCCCGCCATGATCCCCGAGGCCGAGGAGGCCGTGAACACCGTGGGCAAGGCTGTGGAGGAACTGCAGCTGATGACCATGCTGAACGGCGAGTACGACCACAGCAACGCCATCCTTACCTTCCACGCAGGCACCGGCGGCACCGAGGCACAGGACTGGGCCGAGATGCTGTATCGTATGTATAATAAGTGGGCACAGGCACATGGCATGACCGTGGAGGTGCTGGATTATCAGGACGGCGACGAGGCCGGTCTGAAGAGCGCTTCCATGATGGTCAAGGGCGCAAACGCCTACGGTCTGCTCAAGAGCGAGAACGGCGTGCACCGTCTGGTGCGTGTCTCTCCCTTTGACGCCAACGCCCGCCGCCAGACCAGCTTTGCCTCTCTGGAGGTCATGCCCGAGCTGGACAACACCATTCAGGTAAACATCCGCCCCGAGGATATCGAGATGCAGGTGTACCGCTCCTCCGGCGCCGGCGGCCAGCACATCAATAAGACTTCCTCTGCTGTCCGTCTGATCCACAAGCCCACCGGCATCGTGGTCAACTGCCAGACCCAGCGTAGCCAGTTCCAGAACCGCGACTACGCTATGGAAATGCTGAAAGCCAAGCTCTACCAGATCGCCAAGCAGCAGCACATGGATAAGATCGACGACATCAAGGGCGTACAGAACGAGATCGCATGGGGCCACCAAATCCGCAGCTATGTGTTCATGCCCTACACCATGGTCAAGGATCACCGCACCAACTACGAGACCGGCAACGTGGATGCCGTGATGGATGGCGATATCGATGAGTTCATCTTCGCCTACCTCAAGGCCGCCAGCCGCGGCGAGCTGCAGGACGCATAAGCGCCTGTCCCTGTAAAATCATAACCGCACCTGTGTCCATTTTTGGATGCGGGTGCGGTTTTTTCGTGATTGTCTGCGCATACTAACCCCGAAAAATGCGCAGGGAGGCCGTAAAATGTCCAAGCACAGCATCGTCAGGTGGATAAAGATAATAGGTGTTTATCTGCTGGTGGCCGCGGTGGCGGCGCTGGGCTGGCTGTGGTGCGCCCTGCCGGAGGAGGTCTATCTGGAACCGGAACAGACGCTCACGCTGCCGCGCTTTGGCTGGGTGGAGCCGCTGCGCGGGCACGGCAGCCGCAATGTGGCCAGCACCCGGGCAGCGGGCAGCTATCAGACCACGCTGGCGCTGGGCGGCTGGCTGCCGGTCAAGACCATCCGCGCCACCGTGATGCAGCGCCCCACGGTCACGGTATGCGGCACGCCCTTTGGGGTGAAGATGTTTTCAGAGGGAGCGCTTGTGGTGGGCTTTTCCGAGGTGCACACTGCCGCCGGTACAATAAACCCCGCAAAGCAGGCAGGGCTGCGGCTGGGCGACCGGGTGATCCGCATGGGGAACACCGTTACCGAGACCAACGAGCAGGTCCATGCCGCGCTGGAAGCCGCCGCCGGTGCGGCGGTGGAGGTGGTCTACGTCCGCAAGGGGGAGCAGCGGCAGACCACCCTTTTGCCGGTGTGGGATACGCAGAACGCCCAGTGGCGGGCAGGAATGTGGGTGCGGGATTCCTCCGCCGGGGTGGGCACTCTGACCTTTGTGGATGTGCAGGCCGGGGTATTCGCCGGGCTGGGTCACCCCATCAGCGACAGTGACACCGGCGAGCGGGTCGCCCTGCGCAGCGGCGAGATCGTGGCCTGCCAGATCGTGGGCTGCACCGGCGGTACCGCCGGCAGCCCCGGAGAGCTGAAGGGCAAATTTATCAGCGACCACGCCCTTGGCAGAATCTGCATCAACGGCGAAAACGGTGTCTACGGCACGGTAAGCACCGCCATTGCCGGGCAGCAGACGGAGCTTGCTTTTGCGCAGGAGGTGCTGCCCGGCGCGGCAGAGATCCTGACCACTACCAGCGGCGAAACGCCCCGCAGCTACCGTGTCTATATAGAAAAGGTGAACGACGCCGACCCGCACCGCAACATGGTGCTGCGCGTCACCGACCCGGCACTGCTGGCGCAGACCGGCGGCATCGTGCAGGGGATGAGCGGCAGCCCCATCCTGCAAAACGGACGGCTGGTGGGTGCAGTGACCCATGTGCTGGTCAACGACCCGACACGAGGCTACGGTATTTTTGCACAAACCATGCTGGAACAGGCACATTCCGTGCCCGGAACGGACGCAGCAGCATAAAAAAGTATGACATTCGAGCAGAATTTCCATAATTTCCCAAAATAAACCGTTGAACTATCTGGAAAATTATGGTAAAATCCATGGTGTTAAGGGAACTGCACACATTGGAGGAAACAACCATGGATAAAGTGAGATTCTTGATGTCGGATACCGGTGCTCAGATCACAGAAGCCTGTCGTGAGGCGCTGGAGCAAAAGGGCGTGGAAGTGACCGTTGTGGAAAAGGATGGAAATAAGGTTTTACAGAAGATGTTGGCCGTTCGCCCGCAGGTAGTGCTGCTGGACGCCTTTATGCCCGGGCTGGACGCTCTGGCGGTCAAGCAGCGCTACAACGCCGCAGGCGAGCGCCACACTTCGTTTTTCGTCACCGGCGCGTTCCAGAGTGAGGAGATGGTACAGGAGCTGCTGGACGAAGGCTTTGCCTACTATTTCGTCAAGCCCTTTGACGAAAGTGTCCTTGCCGCCCGGGTGCTCAAAGCAGCCAGCGGACAAGAAAAACACCTGCTCCACACCAGTGTGGACAGTGACGAACTGACCGTCACCGAAATATTGCACCAAATTGGCGTGCCTGCGCACATCAAGGGCTACCAGTTCCTGCGGGATGCCATCCTGCTCACCATGAACGAGCCGGAGTACATCAACGCTGTGACCAAGCGCCTGTACCCAGAGATCGCTAAAAAGAACGGCACTACCGCCAGCCGGGTGGAGCGCGCCATCCGCCACGCCATCGAGGTGGCATGGGACAGGGGAGACGTGGATACCCTCAATAGCTACTTCGGCTATACCATCCATAACCTGCGCGGAAAACCAACGAACAGCGAGTTCATTGCAATGATAGCCGATAAGATGCGGCTGGATAAGCGGCAGCGGGTGGGGTAAGTAAGCGACGTATATAGGCGATATTTAAAGGCATAAATTGGAATCTTTGGAATCGTGGCTTTTGTTTATCGCTATAAAAAATGTAGAATTATGCTCTCATAGCGATAAATAAGTCAAACGAATGGCGATAAATCTCCTGTATTTATTGGGTGTAGTGCCCGATGTGTACAGGAGGTTTTCTTTTATGTTGGCAAGAGATATTGAAATGTTCATTGAGCACTGTGGATTGAAAGGGCTGAGCACGAAAACCATCAACAGCTACGAACAGACACTTAGGCTCTTCATGCAGTATATGGACGAGCAGGGGATTTTACTGACTGAGAAAATCACCCATCTTGCGATACAGGGCTACATAAAGAGCATTAAGGAACGCGGAAAGTACACGGTTACTACGAATCCGAACAGCGGGAACTATCCGGATCGGAGAGTTGATTTTGGAAAGCGAGTGTCGGACATAACGATCAACAACTATCTGCGGAACCTGCGAGTTTTCTTCAATTGGTGCGTGGAAGAGGAACTGATTCTCCGTTCACCTGTGAAGAAAGGCGACTTTGTTAAAGTAGAACGAAAGCCATTGGAGTTCGTTTCGGATGAAGATTTCAAGCGACTGCTGAAGAGCATGAATAGTGCGAGCTTTAGCGAATACCGCGATTCCATCATCATTCAACTTCTACTCGATACAGGCATGAGAGTAAATGAGTGCTTGCTGATTGAAGTGACAGATCTAGACATGGTGAAACGGTGCATTAGCCTACCAGCAGACAACACAAAGGGCAAGAAAGCGCGCTATGTGTTTTTCTCGGATAAGATGGCAACACAGCTTCAACGGTGGATAAAGTATAAAGACCGTTACCGTGATAGCGATTTCCTGTTTTGCACGAATAAAGGTAAGAGAATACAGGTGAGCAATTTCGAGGCCAATGTTCGCAAGTATGCCCAGCGGATAGGGCTAAATGACATTCACCCGCATGTTTTCCGAAACAACTTTGCAAAGCGCTTCCTTATGAGTGGTGGGGATATTTACACACTTAGTAGGTTATTAGGACATAGTAGCGTGACTGTAACAGAACAAGCATATCTGGACATCACTCAAAATGACCTTGCCGAAATGTACCGAAAACATAGTCCTCTTAGCAAAATTATCTGATTTTTGCCAATCAAATTCTATTCTAGGTTAAACGATTTGCTTCGCCTTGGCATAATTCATCAGTAAGAATATTAAAAGGGGCACGCACACGACCATTTTGGACAGTATTATCCTTTCTGAACAAAATTAGAAAGGAAATCCCTGTCCATGAAAAAATTGCGGAATGAAAAACCAGAACTCTCAAAGAAAAGCTCCTTCTACATAACTAAATACCGCTACTACGAGCTGAAAAACTTTTGCTTGCAGTACCCGGACTGGAAAAAGGCTTTAGAACAAGTCAACGGGTGGGAATCGAGCAGCCACGAGGTTTCTGGAATTATAAGAGGAAGCCTCCCAGAAAGTTCGACAGAGCGGCAGGCTATGATACGAGCCTACTATTCGATGCACATTGATATTATCGACCGCTGTGTAGCAAAGCTAGAACCTGCTATTGCACCATACGTATTAAGAGGTGTGACGGAAGAGGTGTGCTATGATGCACTGAGAGCCAATGGGTGTCCATGCTGCAGAAAAACGTACTACAAGCTTTACCATTATTTCTTCTGGCTCCTGAGCAAAGAACGGCAGTGACGCGAAAAGTTCTTTATACTTTATGGAGGTGATTAACTATGCCTAATGAAAAGTGGAAGCATATACAATGGAAACGTGACGGAAGTGATAATGCTCTAATACGAGAATTCCTCGCAGATTCTAACAACATTATGAACTGCGACCAATGCCCGTATAAGATGAAGCATCCACATCATGATGCGCTGCCTTGTGGACAATACCACTGTTGGGTAGAATTATCTTGCTAATGGAAAAGGAGCCGTGGAGAAATCTGCGGCTCTTCCTTTTTTCAACGCGAAAAGTTCTGCCTCTTTTATGGAAGGAGGTGAACGCTATGGAATACCTTCTGGCAAGAAGCGACAGACAGCTTGGCATTTGCCTGAGAATGCTGTATGACGAAGGTTACAAAAATTTGGTTGTTGAAAGCGAAATCAACGCTAAGAACCGAATGGAGTTCCACGTCAAAGTTAGAGCAGACGAAGCTACTATGGCAAAGCTGAATGAACGCTACCAGACGTTGATTTCCTAAACCAGTATTCTGGGGAGCAAAAGATCTGAAACATGGTCTTTTGCTTTTGTTTTACCCATGCTATAATAAAGTAAAGGAGGCGGAAGGCATGAAAGTAACATCACACATGATTGTTCCTGTAAAGAAAAACGGAAAATGGACGACCTACATCAAGGAGTTTGAAGAAGACATTCCAGACCTAGGGCGGCATTGTCTGATGTGTAATTCTTGTGGTGAGCCAAGCTATCCTAAATGTATGGAAGACTGTGGCGTAGAGAGAGAACGTATCGAGCGGGAGCAGAAGAAAGCCCAAGAGAAAATCGCCAAGCACAAGGTTGAGATTGATATTTTGGCTGGGCTGGTACGAGATGGCCTTCTGAAAGTTGAAGATGCTGCGCCACGTGTAGAGATGACCGTGGAAGAGTTTGAAGCAGCGATGAAAAATTGATATTTACTCATGCAAGAGCTTGTGAGAAATCACAGGCTCTTTTCTTTTTTCACCTGTTCGTGAAATTTTCATCTTCCTTTATGGAAGTAGAGGGCATATTGGAGGATGATACTATGAAAGCTAGATATGTCATTGGGAAGAAACTTTTAGGGACGGTACCTTTTATGAAAGCTGGCAGTGCTGCAATTTGCTTGGTGGCGACAACCATGGAAGCATATGTGGCATACATCAAGCTGCAAAAGGCAAGAGAAGATTTGGATTCTGACAAGACAAAGGGCAATAAGTAAATTAAAAACACGCCCTCTGCTTTTTGTTCGCGAAATTTTCATCTTCCTTTATGGAAGGAGATAGCTCAATTGGTAGAGCGCTGCTGGAATGCAGAGGTTACGGGTTCGATTCCCGTTCTCTTTCTTTTTTATTCTAGGTTAGCCAACGCGAACTTTTCGTATTCTATTATGGAAGGATGTCTTCTGAAAATTGAAAGGAGAATTTATTATGAGCAAACGAGTAAAGACTACCTATGATCGAGGCTATGTGAACGCAATGGACAAGATCCGCGTATTCATTGAGAGCAACCAGAAAGTCATGTACATTGATACAGGCGAGTACAAAAACGCTCAAAGTGCACGCGCGGCTTATGCCAATGCAATCGCGTTGATTCGGGCAAAAGGGATTGTGAGACCTGCTTGCAATCGTAACGACCTGTTCTTGATCAGAAACGACATTTAAGGCGTAAGGAAGCCGTGGAGAAATCTGCGGCTCCTTTTATTTTCATCACGCACACGACCGGTTTATCCATTATTCTATTACAAAGGAGATTTGAAAATGTACATCATCATTGGTCTGGGGCTTATCTGTGCGACCATTGGCTTCGTGGTTGGTTCTGCAGTTCGGTGGAAGATTGACTACGAGGCCGAAACGATTGGCTCCCTTATCGTTGCTCAGGCAGACGAGAACGAGAACCCAAGTCTGTTCTTGAACTTGGGTGGGGAATCCGTGGACTTTGCCGATAAACAGTATGTTATTCTCAGAGTGAACAAAGTGAGTAAACTGAAGCCGCGAGAAAAACATTCTGTTTAATGGAGAGAAACTCCAAATATTGACTTAAAAGGAGATAATCAAAATGGAAGAACTGAATGCAGTCCAGAACGAAAAGTTGATGGACGAAACGATTAAGCACGAGCTTGAACGAATTAAGGATCTGACACCGGGAAGCGATGAGTACAAGGCTGCCTACGAGTGCGCTGCAAAGTTCTACGAAATTCGCGTTAAGGAGAAAACAAACCTGGCTGACAAGAATGCACGAGAGGATGAGCTTCAGATGAAGACAAATGAACTCAGAATCGAAGCAGACAAGGCAGAGAAGGCTTGGAAAACCGAAGTGGCGAAAGTCGTAGCTGGTATTGCATCGACCGCTCTGGGGGCATTTCTGATGATTCACCATGACCGGTTCTGGGCAATTTGTTCGGCAGGCGGTGTGCAGGTGTTCGACGACCGCTATCGGGACGGCAAGATGATCTACAAGGATTACGGAAAAAAGTCTGTATAAAGGAGGGACAGGAGAGGCTGCGGAGAAATCTGCAGCTTCTCTTTCTTTTATGAGATACCATAATCTACCACCTGAAAATTGGACGAACTACTATGGTCAAACGTACCGGTGCAATCATCCGGTCTATCGCATCAGTACATTATATTTGGACCATGAAAAAGGCCTTTGCGTTATCCAGCAGCGTTTTAACGAGAAAACAAAATCTACCACATGGAGCGCTATTGACCCGTGGCTGAATGACAAAATCTATCTGCATGCTGGTTTCAAGGAATATTTTGACCACCATGCAAAGAAAAAAGATGCGAATGGCTGCTATCCTACCGTCACAGTCCGGCAAATCATGTGGGCCTTACGCATGAAACCACTAAAAAAAGAACGCTGGGAGACAGTATTTGATAGGAGTTTGATTTAGCTATGAGAGGCAGACCGCACAAAGAGGTTACACGGGATGTAACATTCAACATACGACTTACAGCCGAAGAAGCTGAAATGCTCACAAATCTTAGTGAACGAACAGGTCAAACGAAATCGGAAGTATTTCGGAAAGCCATGGAAGTTTACTTCGATATCTTAAAAGGAGAAGTACGATGAAATATGCAGTTACAGTAGTTAGAACCGGTACTATCTGGGTTGAGGCTGCGACTCCTACAGAAGCAATGCAGATTGCGGATTGTCAGGATACAGAGGACATCGATTGGTGTGACGAATAGGCCGTGACGGACTGCGAAGAAGACGAGTGCCCGGAATTGCATGACTATAAACGAGTTTAAATAAATCGTATAAGGAGAAGAACATCATGGAGGACTTAATGCTTATCCGGTCAAGCTTTATGCGCCGAATTATTTCTTCGGCTATTAACAAGGCAATTGCCAAACAGAAGTACGGTATCACGGTCAATTTGGATGATATTCGGGCCGAATGGTCTGATAAGGAGCAGAAGGTGAAGATTCACCTAGAACTGGATGCCGAGATGCCGAAGGCCGACCTCATGGATATTTTGAAGAAGGCAGGAATCTGCTGACGCGAAAAATTCATGCCATCTTATGGAGATATGAAATCTCATAATTACATTTTGGAGGTATGAAATTATGAAAAAGATGGTAAAAGTGATTCTGGTATGCGCAGCAGTATTATGTGCTATTGATCAAATTATGCGTTTTACCGGTCCGTATGCTATAGCCCATATTTGGAACGACATGGTTCTGGATGGGAATTATGCGGCCGCAGATGCAATCAATGCGAAAATCAACAGCAAATATTGCAAGCGTGACCAGAAAGTATTTGAAATCTTTACAGACTGTTTCGCCAGCCTTGGTGAAAAAATGAGAAATTGTTGATGACAGGCTCAGAGCCGTGGAGAAATCTGCGGCTCTTTGTCTTTTATATTTGAAGGGAGAAGCCTATGAACCTCATGAAATCCGCGTCCCGGTTCTTGAAAAAGAATGGCGGGACAATCTTGGCAATTGGCGCTTCCGTGGGAGTGGTGTTGACTGCCATCGAAACGGGTAAGGCGAGTATCAAGGCAGAGAAGCTTATTGAGATGAACTCTGCAGAGCCTGCGTATACCATGAAAGAAAAAATACAGGACTGCTGGAAGTTTTATCTGCCTGCCGCGGCACTTGGCGCGGGGACCATTGCATGTATCCTCGGTTCCAATGCGCTGAACAAGAAGCAGATTGCGAGCCTGACCGCTGGCTACATGGCACTTGGAAAGGCGTATCAGGAGTATCGGCAGAAAGTGATTGAGAATTTTGGTATCGAAAAAGAAGCCGAGATTCACGATCAAATCAAAGAAGAAAAGCTTCCGGAAGTCCGTGAAAAGATGGAAGAGGAGAAGCTGCTCTGCTACGAGCCTATCTCAAAAAGATATTTCCATGCCACCGAGATCGAATTGACGGACGCTTTTTACAATGCAAATCGGTATTTTGCATTAAACGGCGAATTGTCAATGAACGATTTCACTTCCTATCTGCCGGGGTTGGACTTCACGCCAGAAGGGGATACACTGGGGTGGTGTGCAGAATACCTCGCCAATGAGTGGGAGTATTACTGGATTGACTTCAACTATTATAAGCAGACGACCGATGATGGACTGGAAGTCTACTATGTAGAAGCATTTCAGGAACCTATTAAAGAATTTCTGGATTATGATGCTATGAAACGGCATTTGGATTATAAAGGAGCATGATATTTATGAAGAACATTAACTGGTGGAAAGTTGCATCTATGGCAATGCTGGCGGCAAGCGCAATCATGGGCTTCGGGCATGACCTGATCGAGGACCAGAAGACCGAGGACGACCTGCGGGATATGGTTCAGGAAGAAGTTCGCAAGCAGCTGTCGGAAAAGAACCTCTAATCGCGAAAATTTCCAACGCTGTTATGGAGAAATCCTAAAAGAATTGGAGGTAAAAATTATGTTCGATCACGAATACTTCAAGCAGGTGGATTCTGAGATGCTGGGTGCCTTAAAGGTGCTGGGGCGAGCGATGCTTAGCGCACTTGATGCGCTGATCTGGTACTTGCTCCTGCAGCCGATTCGGCTCTACAGCTGGTTGACGGATGACCCTGCTCCGATAAGAAGGAGAGGAGCATACAAAAACCGCCATTGTGCGGAGGATAGGCTCTATTAAGAAGCGAAGAGCTGCGGAGAAATCTGCGGCTCTTTCTTTTATATTTTACGGAGGTATGAAAAATGAACCTGAAAACATTTGGCAAAAAAGTGGGAAAGGGCATTAAAAAGAACCTTTCCAAAATCCTGGTCTGCGGCAGCATTGCAGGCATGGTCACGAGCGTAGTTTTCGCCGTCAAGGCAACTCCCAAGGCGATGATCCTGCTCGATGAGAAGAAGCAGGAACTTGGCACGGAGAAACTGGATGTAAAAACCATCGTGAAGACGGCTGCTCCGGCTTATATTCCTACGGCGATTTCCATGGTAGCATCTGCAGGCTGCATGATTGGTGCCATGAATGAGAACGACCGGCGCAATGCAGCTCTGGCGGCCGCATATTCTCTGAGCGAAAGCGCCCTGAAGCAGTATCAGGAGAAAGTCGTGGAAACCATCGGCGAGGAGAAGGAGAAAGAGCTTCGCCAGACCATCACCCTTGATAAGATGGCAAAGCAGCCGGAAGAAACGCCGGTTATTGTACCGGCAGCCCGCGACGCATCTTATGACCAGCTGGTCGAGTGCTATGAAAGCTTCTCTGGAAGATATTTCAAGACGACCGTAAATGCACTGGATCGGGCGATGAACGGCCTGAACAAGCAGCTCCTGAGCGATTTTCGTGTGACCCAGAATGACCTGTTTGATTATCTGGGACTGGAGCACACCAAGAATGGCGACCTTTTGGGCTGGGATACGGATTCCACGCTGACCATTGAAACATTCTACAGTTCCAAGCTGGACGAGGACAGCATGCCTTGCATGGTTCTGGACTACAGCACTCCTCCGAAGTGGCTGGGGTACTGATTCGCGAAAATTTCACCGACTGTTATGGAGGTATACTCCAACATTTATATTTTAATTAAAGGAGAATCACTATGGAAAACGAAATGATGAACAACATGGACGCTATGACTGAGAACCTGACGGATGCAATGCCGGAGGTCGATAACCTGGTGCCCAGTGTGGACGAGAACCATGCGGAGATGTCGAGCGCATCTGGTAGCTTTGGCAAGACGGCAGTATTCATGCTGGCTGGTGCCGCAGCTTACAAGGGCGCTGAGCTGCTCTGCAAGCACGTACTCGTTCCGCTGTGCTGCAAGGCAAAGAACTGGATTGACAGCAAGAAGGCGAAGGACGAGTCCATCGAAGCAGAAGTGACCGAAGTGGTGGAAACCGACGAAGAATAATCTGTTGGACAGCCGCAAGGGAGCCGTGGAGAAATCTGCGGCTCCTTTTATTTTTACAAAGGAGAATTACCATGGAAAAGAAAAACGACAAAAAGTTCAACTGGAAGAAGGCTGCGGCAATTGGTGGCATCTTTGCAGCGGGTGTGGTCGTTGGCGTTGCTGGGGATAAGGCTTACATCAAAGTGATGTTTAAGAAGCACTATCAGGATATTCTGAAGGATTACCGACTCCGTGTGGACACCGGAACCACTATCAAGGGTGTGAAAAAGGTTATCATCAGCATTACAGACAAGACGACCGGCAAGACCTTTGGCACTGCCTGGTTGCCTGAGACCGCAAAGGATATCGGTGAAACCATCCTCCAATACGCAGAGGAGGGTATGGCCAATGGCTAAAATCGAAATGCCTTCCAGCAGCATCAACTCCACTGGCGAGACGCCTAAGAAACAGTTGAAAAAGGTCACGACCGGTAAGGTGACCATCAAGCAGGAGAGCGAGATCCAGAAGCTGGCGCATAACTTTCTCGCAGAAGACCTGCAAACGATTCGCGAAAAGCTGTGGACGGATTACATTCTTCCCGGCATTAAGAATATGGTATGCTCTGCAGTCAATATCGCACTGTTCGGTGTTGATCGTTCCCGCACCAATACGAGCGGATATTCTCAGCAGCGTAACAGTTACAGCAGCTACTACGCGAATGCAAACCAGAGCCGTCCTCCGCAGAACAACTATCGCCCGAACCGGCTGGACTGGCAGAACATCACCTTCGATAGCTATGCCGATGCGAATGATGTTTTGAACGAGATGGGCCATGCGCTCCACGAATACGGGCAGGTCACGATTGCTGATTTTTACGATGTTGTGGGAATTACCCGTGATGCTCGTGATTATCAGGACTGCAAGTATGGCTGGTATGACCTTGGGCCTGCATCTATCAAGGGCGTTCCGGGCGGCTACACTATCGTATTTCCGAAGCCTGTTCCTCTGAACTAATTGAAAGGACTGATATTTTATGAAAAAGGAAGAAATCATGACTAAGGCAACGCAGATGTTGTCTAAGACTGCATTCAAGCTGAAGAAAGCAAGCCCGACCATCATGATGGTTGGCGCTGCAATCGGTGGCGTAACTGCAACCGTTTTGGCCTGCAAGGCGACCCTGAAGGCACAGTATATTCTGGCCGAGCACAAGGCCAATATGGAGAAAATCCACGAGACCAAAGATAAGGTGGACTCCGGGGAAATTCAGCTGTCGGAAGGTGAGACTTACACGAAGGAAGACCTGACGAAGGACATCACAACGACTTACATTAAGACCGGCATGAAGCTCGCAAAGGTGTATGCACCTGCGATTGGTCTGGGCGCAGCATCTCTCGGTTGCATGTTCGGCAGTCATCATATCATGACGAAGCGGAATGCAACGCTGACGGCCGCCTACATCGCGCTGGAGCAGTCTTTCAACGGCTATAAGAACCGCGTCGCCGACCGCTTTGGCGAGCGGGTACAGCACGAACTGGAGCAGAACGTTAAGGCCGTGGAGGTTGAAACCAAGAAGGTCGATGAGAACGGTGTAGAGGAGGTCATCAAAGAGTACAAGGATATCGCTGAGCAGGCAGATGATCCGTGCACTCTGATTTTCGATGAAACTGTGGACACGTGGGAGCGGGATGCCGACCTGAATCGGAACTATCTGCTCCTCATGGAGTCTGCGGCGAACAAGAAACTGCGTTCTCAGGGGCATCTGTTCCTGAATGAAGTGCTCACCATGATTGGCACGCACGGCGGTCAATCTCTGCGCACTCCTACTGGCCAGGTCGTTGGCTGGGTATACAATCCGAACGACACTTCGCTGCACAACCATGTGGATTTCGGTCTCACGAGCTTTGAATCGAACGATGAGGCACTGAAGAGCTTCCTCCGTGGCGAGGAGCGTTCTGTCATTCTGCACTTCAACTGTGACGGTATCATCATCGACAAAATCTAACTGATATTTTAGAGGGACAAGCTATGACCAGATACGTAAAGACTCTTTCCTATGTATTTGCAGCCATGGCCGGAGTGTGCTTCGTATCCGGTCTGGCAGTCCTTTCTGAGTGAAAGGATATTTATGGACGGTTTGGAATCGGTGTTTTTATTCCTCGATTATTTGACCGACACGAAACGAAAGCGGCATCTGGTTGGAGGGGTCCTCATGAGTGTTTCGCTCTTCTTTGGAGGACTGGCATTCACCATGATGACGATTAAAGGAGAAGAAACCAATGAAGAAACTGATGCGTGATGCCTTGATATTTGTAGGCGGATTTGCTGCTGGTGTGGCCACGATGCACTTCCTGATGCGTGATAACTATAAGAAGCAGGCAGATGTGCTGGTCGAGGACGCTCGGAACCATTTTAAGCAGCGTGAGCAGGAACTGGATACGGCCATCGAGCAGCGGGCGAACGAAAAGGCGTATGATCTCGTGAGCGGCCCGTATCGTCAGGAGGAAGATTCTGAGAAGCCGACCCATGAGCCGATGGAGGCTATCGAAATCATTCCGAGTGACGAGTTCGGTAACGAGGATGATTATGAAACCAGCTTCCTGACCTACTATGCAGACAGCATCCTGACTTATGACAGTGATGGGAGCAGGGTAGAGGACATCGAAAAGGTGATTGGCTCTAAGGCTCTGGATAATTTTGGAGCAGAAGAGCCGGATCTTGTCCATGTCCGCAATCACAACTACCGGAAGGACTATGAAGTTCTGAAGGTACGTAATAAGTATGCGGACTTGTATCCTAACTCCGGAGAGGAGTATGAATGATATTTAACGACATGACCAGTCAGTATTTTAACTGGCTGCGTGAAACGGTTTGTGGAAGGTGGGAGCCCAGAAACCTTTCTTTCCACAAGCTGCTTGCGTTTTTATTTCAGCAAGACTTTATTCCATCCTGCGAGATGGATGCGAGTCGTGCTGAAGATGGGCGAGACCTGCGCTACCGATTCGCTCAGGAAAAAAGTATTCCGTATGCAGCGTTAAACAGTGCAACAAGCGGAATGCCATGTAGTATGTTGGAGATGATGGTGGGGCTTTCCATCCGCATCGAAGAACACATCATGGCGGATTCTGAAGCAGGAAACCGAGTTGGACAATGGTTCTGGAGCATGGTCGTCAGTCTTGGGTTGGCTGCTATGGATGATGCTCGGTTCAACGAAGGCCGCGCTCAATTTATTATCGATCGTTTCAATCGGAGAGCCTATCAGTCGAATGGAGCTGGTGGGCTCTTTACTTTGATAAGCCCGAACGTAGATATGCGGCAGCTGGATATTTGGTACCAGCTGATGGCGTATCTCAACGAGAACAATATTTGATGGTGTATGTATCGAAAATCTGCATCCCGATGGAAGGCATAATAGAGCAAGTTCTCCATGATTCTGTCGTTTTGATGCGAATTACAGCATGTAGGAATACCAAACACATTGGTCGGCTGATTTTGGCAGACCTTAATTATTGGAGGAAAAGTGACTATGAATAACATTTACTACGAACTCGCACAGACCCAGCTGGCACTGGATGCCGCCCAGAAGGCGATTCGTCGCCAGAAGGGCAAGCTTTTCGGCAAGAACCTGCTGCTGGTAGGCACCATTGGTCTGTTCTGGACTGCCTGCAAGATGCTGGATGAAAGCGAGAAGAAGCGCAAGGCTGAAAAGGAACGCGCCGATGCTGCCGAAGCAGAACTCGCAGAGATGCAGTTTGAAAAGGACATTTGCTGCGATGGCAAGGCGAGTGTCACGAAAAAAGATGTCTGATACAGACCTCGTAGAAAGGAGGAAGTCAGTTACCAATGATTGATTTCCTAATGATTGCAACGCGCACGGGAAAACGCGGTGTAATCGAAATCTATCCCAAATTCATCATCAAAAAGTCCAAGGACTTGATGATTCGGGGTTCTGATTTCTACGCTATCTGGCTGGAAGAGCGAGGATTGTGGAGCATTGACGAACAGGATGCTCTTCAACTGATTGACCATGAGTTGGATATTTACACGAACGAACACAAGGAGCATCTGGATAATTACCGGGTGCTCCACATGTGGGACGCTGAATCGGGCATGATTGACAACTGGCACAAGTATTGTCAGCGTCAGATGCGGGATAACTACCACACGCTGGATGAACAGCTGATATTTGCGAACACTCCAGTCAAAAAGGAAAGCTATGCGTCCAAGAGACTCCCTTATGTGCTGGAGCCGGGAAACATTGACGCCTATGATGAGTTGATGCAGACACTCTATTCTCCAGAGGAGCGAGAGAAAATCGAGTGGTGTATCGGTTCTATTGTCAATGGCGATTCCAAGACGATTCAGAAGTTCATGGTTCTCTATGGTCCGCCCGGTAGTGGTAAATCCACAGTGCTGAACATCATCCAGAAGCTCTTTACTGGATATTATGCAGCATTCGATTCTCAGGCACTGGGTTCAGCATCCAATGCATTCTCACTGGAAGCTTTCAAAGCGAACCCTCTGATCGCAATTCAGCATGAAGGTAACCTGTCCAAAATCGAGGACAATACTCGTCTGAACTCGTTGGTGTCTCATGAGACCATGATGGTCAATGAGAAGTTCCGTAGTGCTTATGCCAATCAATTCAAGAGCTTCCTAATTCTCGCCACAAACAAGCCTGTCAAAATCACCGATGCGAAGTCCGGTTTAATTCGCCGATTGATCGATGTGGTGCCCACAGGTGAGAAAGTCCCTCAGAAAAGATATTCTGAACTCTACGCCAAGACCGATTTCGAGCTTGGCGGTATTGCATGGCACTGCAAGGAGGTCTATGAGGCAAATAAGCATCGATATGACGATTATATTCCGACACGAATGCTTGGCGCTTCCAACGACTTCTATAACTTCATGCTCGACCGGTATTATATTTTCAAGAAAGAAGACGGTATTTCCCTGAAGCGAGCATGGGCGATGTATGACGAGTATAACCAGCGAGCAAAGGTTGTCTATCCGTATTCGATGCGTGCATTTCGTGAAGAGCTGATGAATTACTTTGCGGATTACAAGGAACGCGCAGAAGATGTGAATGGCGAACGAGTGCGAAGCTACTACAGTGGATTCAAGGCAGACAAGTTCAAAGAATTTGCCGACCCCGTACCTGCAGAAGCAGCTTCAAAGGAGGAGCCATCCAAGTCATGGATTGATCTGAAACCACAGTATTCTCTCTTTGATGATATTTGCAAGGACTGTCCTGCGCAGTATGCGAACGAAAATGGCACTCCTACGCAAAAGTGGGAGAATGTCAAAACGCTGCTCAAAGATATTCTTACTTCTAAGCTCCACTATGTCAAAGTCCCTGAAACCTACATCGTCATTGACTTTGATATTCCGGGCGACGATGGCAAGAAATGCTTTGAGCGAAATCTGGAGGCAGCGTCCAAGTGGCCTGCTACCTACGCAGAACTGAGTAAATCTGGTGCAGGAATCCACTTGCACTATATTTACACAGGGGACGCAAGCAAACTGAGCCGTGTATACGATGAGCATATTGAGGTTAAAGTGTTCACCGGAAATTCTTCGCTGAGAAGAATGCTGACCAAGTGCAATGATATTCCGGTTGCCAAAATCAGCAGCGGCTTGCCGTTGAAGGGAGAAAAAGCAATGGTCGATGTGAAGCAGATTCAAAATGAGAAGCACCTGCGGGTACTCATTAAGAAAGCCCTCGCAAAAGAAATCAGTCCCTACACTAAACCCAGCATTGACTTTATCGCTCATATTATGGATGAAGCCTACGAGAGTGGGATTCCCTATAATGTGGACGACATGCGCAATGCGATTCTGGCCTTTGCCGTAAACAGCACGAACCAGGCCGATGCCTGTCTGAAAATCACGGCGAAGATGCACTTCAAGTCAAAAGAGGATGTCGAATCGCAGGTCGATGATGGCGAGAAGGCACCCATCGTATTTTTCGACTGTGAAGTCTTCCCCAATCTCTTTCTGGTCAACTGGAAGTTTGCCGGTGAAGATAAGCCGGTGAACCGGTTGATCAACCCTAGCCCTACGGATATTGAGAAGCTGACGCAGTATCGACTGATCGGCTTCAATAACCGCAAGTACGACAACCACATGCTTTGGGCCTGTATGCTCGGCTGGAATACGGAGCAGCTGTACGCGCTGTCAAACCGTATTATCAACGACCATGCAGGCTTCTTTGGTGAAGCCTATAACCTGTCCTACACGGATATTTATGACTTCTCATCGAAGAAACAGAGCCTGAAAAAGTTCGAGATTGAGCTGGGCATCCATCATCAGGAGCTTGGCTTGCCTTGGAACCAGCCGGTACCAGAAGAAAAGTGGGAACAGGTTGCAGAATACTGTGACAATGACGTTATCGCCACCGAAGCGGTGTTCAACTCCAAAGACCGTAAGGCTGACTTCGTTGCACGTGAGATTCTGGCAGATGTTGCTGGGATGACCGTCAACGACACTACCAACAGCCTGACCACGCGCATTATTTTCGGCAAGGAAAAGCACCCTCAACTGGTCTACACCGATTTGGCTACGGGTAAGTCCGATTCGGTGGTAGAAGTCGAGCCTGATATTCTGACCGATAAGAACATCATCAACGCCTTTCCGGGCTATGAATGGGCCAGAGGCGAAGATGGTCGGATGCACAACATGTTCCGTGGTACCGATTTGGGACTTGGCGGTTATGTCTACGCTGAGCCCGGTATGTACTACAACATCGCCCTGCTGGACGTTGCATCTCTGCACCCGCACTCGGCCGTTGCTTTGAACTATTTCGGCGACTACACCAAGAACTTCAATGACCTGATGGATGTACGTATCTATGTAAAACATGGTGAGTATGACAAGGCCAAGAAGCTCTTTGGCGGTAAGCTGTCCAAGTATTTGGATGACCCCGCACAGGCAAAAGCATTGGCACAGGCTCTGAAAATCGCCATCAACTCGGTGTACGGGTTGACAAGCGCAACTTTCGATAATCCCTTCCGCAACCCCAAGAACGCCAACAACATTGTGGCGCTTCGAGGGGCTTTATTTATGCGTACCTTGCAGGATGAGGTGCAGCAGCGTGGTTTCACGGTGGCGCACATCAAAACGGACTCTATCAAGATTCCAGATGCCACGCCTGAAATCATCGACTTCTGTATGGATTTTGCGAAAAAGTACGGATACACGTTTGAGCATGAGGCTACATACGAAAAAATGTGCCTTGTGAACAACGCCGTTTATATCGCAAAGTATCTCGATGCAGATACAGCAAAGGTACAGTATGGCTATATTCCTGAAAAGAACGAGAAGAAGGGCGGTCATTGGACTGCGACTGGTGCTCAGTTTCAGGTGCCGTATGTGTTCAAGACACTTTTCTCCCACGAAGATATTGTGTTCGATGACCTTTGTGAAACCAAGTCGGTTTCTAAGGGCGCAATCTACCTCGATAAAAACGAGGCGCTGCCTGAAGACGAGCACAATTATATTTTCGTGGGGCGCGTTGGCCAATTCTGCCCTATCAAACCCGGATGCGGAGGAGCACTGCTGATGCGTGAAGCGGGTGTCCGAGACGACGGTGAGACGAAATACAATTCGGTCACTGGAGCCAAAGACTACCGCTGGCTGGAAAGTGAGATGGTCTACAACCTCCATTTAGAGGATAGCATTGACCGCTCTTATTTCGACAAGATGGTTGATGAGGCGGCGGACACTATTGCTCAGTACGGAGACCTGGAATGGTTCGTATCGGATGATAGTGGCATGCCACCTTGGCAGAAGCCTGATTTGCCGTGGGGTGATATTCAGGATGAAGCTGCAAGAAATTATGAGGTGAGGTGAGATAAATGTTTGAATTTCCTTATACCTGTGATGGGGAAACAAAGATGTATGTGGACGATTGCGTAATCGGAAGGGCTGTACTTCGCGGCCCTGTGACGGATTACGCTGGTATCTCCACGAAGAAGATTCAGAAGCAGGATAACATCTGCTTTGGCTTCATGGGGCCGTACATCCGTAAGGTCGTGTTCAACGACCCCGCAACGATTGTCTTCTGGTCTGACAATACCAAGACGGTGGTGAAGTGCGGGCCTGATGATATTTTCGATAAGGAAAAGGGCCTCGCTCTGGCCATTTGCAAAAAGATGGCTTGCAACGATACCCGGTTCCATAAGGTCTTTAAGCAGTGGTGCAAGCCGGACGAGATGCACGAAGTTGCAATTACTTCTACGCAGGTGCTGAAAGAACTGAATAAGATGGCAGCACAGACTAAGGATGGTATCACGGGCCTGCTGACCGAAGCATACATGGCAATGCACCGCGGTTATTCTACAGCAGACAAGAACGAGAAAAAGTAAAGGAGTTTCTATCATGAAAGCAAAGGTAAACATCGACAATACGAGATTCATTTTCGACACCAACTTCTCCGGCGACCCGAACCGCGACCGTTACGGCTCGTCCCGGCGGCGCGTTAACGTGGTCATTCCCACACAGGAGCAGGCTCAGCAGCTCATCGAAATGGGGCTGAACGTCAAGCAGACCAAGCCGAACCCCAACTATATCTACGATGAGCCGTTCGTGCCGACCTTCTACGTTCCGGTGACGGTCAACATGGACTCCAAGTGGCCTCCGCAGGTTTTCTGGATCACTACCACTGGCCGCAAGGTTGCCTGCAATGCCGAGAACATCGGTCAGCTGGACTACATTCGCGTGAAGAACGTGAACCTGCAGGCTAACCTGTATGAGAACCGGAATAACCCCGGTCAGTACACGCTGTACGCAGATATTCTCTATGTGGAGCAGGATGCAGATGCCGACCCGTATGCTGCTAAGTACGAGCAGCGCGAGATGGCTGAGCCTAACGATCCGAACGACATGCCGTTCTAAGGAGGAGCACATGAAGAAATTGTTTATCAGTGTTCCTATGCGCAACCGCACGGAATACGCTATCAAAGCATCCATGGAGCAGATGCACAAGATTGCAGAGGCTGTCTTTGGCGAAGAACTGGAGGTTATCCCGACTTATTTCGAGGATGATCCTCCTGAGAACACCAATATGGCTCTTTGGTATCTCGGCGAGAGCATCAAGAAACTGTCCGAAGCAGACCGCTTCATCGGCATTTACGATGAGGACAAGAGCTATCGTGGCTGCATCATCGAGAATCTCGCTGCAAAGAACTACAACATCCCGTCCTATCTGGTGAATGTCAGCTACGTTGCTCCTGACATCATCGAGCAGAAGCGTCATGATGCGCGTCTCGCAAACCTCGAAATTTATTAAATGATATTTCTGAGTGCAGGAGTTAGTCTTCCGTTAAATGGACCAGCCGGTGAGTGCCCACGTCGCAAATGGCGTTCTCAGAGGCAGCAGCTCAGACTTATATTTTAATAAAGGAGAAGAACTATGAAAGTATTGCGTATCAAACCGATGTGCCGACCGGAGGTCATCGAAATTGATGGCTCGCTGGAATCTCTGCAGAAAGAGGTTGGAGGCATGATCCAAGCAACCTACCCGTGGGATGACAAGGTTGCCCTTATTTGTAACGATGAGGGTAAACTCTTGGGCTTGGAGTTCAACCGGCCACTCTATAATGCTGACGCTCAGATGTACGACTATGTGGTTGGTACATTTCTGATTGTAGGTCTGACCGAAGATGACTTTGGCTCTCTTTCGGATGAGATGATCGAGAAATACACCAGGATGTTTCGCCGCTGCTATGGTCTGCTTGAGGACGAGGACGGTAAAAGATATTTTGTGCATATGAAGCCGAAGAAGTAATCGCAATAATTTCGGGAGCCGTGGAGAAATCTGCGGCTCCTTTTATATGGGTCATTCGCTAGGGCGAGCATGACAGGTTCAAATCCTGTATGACCTGCAAGTGTCCGAAATGCACACATAAAAACAAAGGAGTACCAAGATGAAAGAAAAACGACGTTGGAAAGTCTTTACTTACAATGGTAAAGAGATATTCGCATATACGATATTTGGCGAGGGTGCAGATGAAGAGGAGGCCACAATTGCACTGTTGGCTTACGAGAACCATTGCTATCCCGAAGCTATTCATATTCACAAAGAAATGAGGTGATTATTCTGATGGCGGGAGTTCAGCTTTACGACTACCAGCTCGAAGCAGTCCAGAAAATGAGGCTGGGTTGTATTCTGTGCGGTGGGGTGGGAAGCGGAAAAAGCAGAACAGGGCTGGCATTCTATTACCAGATGTTCGATGGAAAGCTCAATACAGAAGAGTATGTTCCGATGGTTGAGCCCGAAGACCTTTATATTATCACAACAGCACGGAAACGTGACACAGGGGAGTGGGATGAAGAACTCGCTCCTTTTTTCATGTCTACTGATGAGAGCCTTGACCTTTACAACCACAAGGTCGTGATTGATTCTTGGAACAACATCGGCAAGTACGTTGGCGTCAAACGCGCGTTCTTCATATTCGATGAACAGCGTGTTGTGGGCAATGGTTCGTGGGTGAAAGATTTCTTACGCATTACGAAGGAAAACGACTGGATTCTTCTGAGTGCTACGCCTGGAGACTGTTGGACAGATTACATCCCGGTGTTCATTGCAAACGGGTTCTATAAAAACCGGACACAGTTCAATAATGAGCACGTGGTTTATAGTCGATTCTCAAAGTATCCCAAAATCGATAGATATTTGAACACCGGAAGGCTGATACGCTTACGGGAACGGATTCTGGTCGATATGGACTTTGAGCGGAAGACGATACCACATCATGAGAACATTTACGTCGGGTTCGACCAGCGCAAGTACAAAGATATTTGCATGAGCCGGTGGAATCCATGGGAAGGGCGACCTATTGAAACGGCAAGTGAATTTTGCTCGAACCTGCGGAGGGTGGTCAATGCAGATGAATCTCGACAACAGGAAGTGCTTGATATTTGCATGGCACACCCGAGAGTTATCATCTTCTATAACTTCGACTATGAGTTGGATATTCTCCTGAATCTGCCCTATGATGCAGGCGTAGAAGTAGCACAGTGGAATGGACACAAGCATCAACCGATACCGGAAGGGAACCAGTGGGTATATTTGGTTCAATACAATGCAGGAGCAGAAGGTTGGAACTGTATCAAAACAGACACCATTATATTTTACTCCCAGAACTACTCCTACAAGGTCATGGAGCAGGCTTCTGGGCGCATTGACCGATTGAATACCCCATACAAGGATCTTTGGTTCTACCACCTGAAGAGCCGGAGTGGTATTGATGTGGCCATTTCCAGAGCGCTGATGCAAAAGAAACAGTTCAACGAAAGGAAATTCTATGGAGCATGATATTTGGGATTCTTTGAGGCTTGCTGCGACGACTTGTGAGGAAATCGCAGATGTCTTAAATGCAATTGCGGAATGCTGCGAGAAAGTAACGGCTTGTCTCATGGACTTGATTGAAGAAATTAAGAGGCAGCCATTGAAGATAATTCTGCAGAAGCTGCGCCCTGACTACAAGGATAAGTGCAAAATCCGATGGCTGGATATTCCCAATAAGGTTATGCAGGGGAGAATCAGGAGGTTCTGCTAATGGGAAATATCTCACGAAAAAGCAGGAAGAAACTTATTCAGAAGATGAAGGCGACGTATCATGAGATTCAACTTATAAAAATCATGTATACCGAAGAAGCGTTGCCTCGCTACAAAGTTCCCACAAAATTGTATTACCGCAACGATGGACGGGATAAGTATCCACATATTGCAATGTTCTTTGGGAAAAAGAACCATCCGCGAGATATTGTTGAGGTTTATCAGCATCATGTGAATCTCATTAGGTAAGAAAGGAATGATATTTTGTGATCAAAGATAGTGGCGACCGCACCGAATTTGAAACCGGTGCAAAGCGTGATATGCACGCAGGGAAGGGGCGGATGGATCTTCTGCCATGGTGGGGCATCATGGAAGTCAGCAAGCACTGCGAAGAGGGTGCCCTGAAGTACGGCGAGCACAATGTGGACAAGGGCATCCCGCTGCATTCGCTGTTGGACAGTGCTTCTCGGCATCTGGCAAAGTACATGGTCGGTATGGACGATGAGGACCACCTGCGGGCTGCCTGCTGGAATTTGCTCTGGGCTCTGAACCAGCGGGTGACGCACCCGGAGCTGGATGATAGGTTTGCGGTGAAGCGGGAGGATGGGAAAAAGAGCCATCAAGTTCTCTGTCCTAATTGTTTGGCCACGATCATTAAAGAGAATGGGCAGATTTGCGATGGCGTACCATGGCGAGTGTGCGTTCCCAATGAAAAAATTAAGTTGAAATGCTGTTATTGCAACCGTGCGGTGATTGTCTCGATAAAAGATATTGTGGATGAAAGGCTTAAAGGTGAAACCGATGAATGACTGGATGCGTGAAGTGGACTATGCGACCTACTGCCCGAAGTGCAAGAACTTCAAGGTGCTGGAGACGGACGAGCCCTGCAACGAGTGCCTGACGGAGTGTGCGCGGGAGGGCAGCAAGAAGCCCATCAACTTTAAGGAAGCCAAGGTAAAAGTCAAATGATATTTACTGAAGAGGATTTGAACTCTCTGAATGCTATTGCTGGACTATTGGCTTCATTCGGGTGTGATAGTCAGGCTGGCTGTGTGCTTTATATTCAGCATAAAATCGCAAAGACCATGGAGGCTGACGAAAGGAAATGCAGAAATGAGAAACATGTCTAAGAAAACCTGGAAACTCCGGGTTTGGAACCACATGACCGAGATGCAGAAGCTGGATATTCTGCTGAAGCACGCTAAGGTTCTGCATACTTATGGACGTCGTTGGCCTGAGATGGATAGACCGGACAATCAGGAGTTTCTTCCTGGCGGACGGCATGATGGTGGTGAGCAAATTATTGCATATGATGCTGCTGGAAATCGTATCTGGGATGGTATTTGGGGTTGGGGTTCCTATGGCTTTGAGCAGGGGCTTATCGAAGTGATGGGTATGCAGCTGCTTGGCCATGATGATATCGAGGGCTGGTTCACGGCTCGTCAGGTTACAAAGATGTGGAGGTGTAGAAATGCTGCGAAAAATCGCTGAGTATGTCAAAAAGATATTCCGCATGGAGCCGATCCCGACGACAGTTAATACCCTGCGGGAGGCTTTGCGGGATTTGGATGTGGCTCGGAACCACTTTGAGAACTGCGACCCGGAATTTGTGGCTGCCGCTATTTTCGAGTTGAACGCTGCGGAGTGCCGGGTTGATGCTGCGAGGAGGGCTGTTGCATGAGCGCGGAACTGTATAACCAAATTTACCGGTGCAGGAAATGCGGGAAGGAGTTCTGTCCGGTGACGACCTGTGGCAGAGAAAAAACAAAGGAACATATGGACAACTTGATTGACCGTGCAAATGGAGAAAGACTCTGTCATCTTTTTCTAGCACCGGATATTTACAAAATGCACTTTTGTGCTAATGGCGACATTGGGGTTGCTGACTTTGTCGGATACGAAAGGCAGGAAATCTAACATGGACGATTTTTTCAAAAAGTTGTGCTTTCATGCCGGACAGATATTTGTTCTGGTAGTAGCGGGATGTGGCTTAGCAATTATTCTATCGCTTACCATGATGATTTTGCGATTCATGTGGAGCGTTGTGTGAGGTGACGCAGATGGACGACATTGAGCAGTTTTCCAGAGCACTAAATGCAATTGCTCAGGCTGGAGCGTACAGCGCAAAAGATATTCGGCAGGTCTGCACACAAGAAGTTCAGTGCGAGGAAACTGTTTTGTGGGCGGATAACATTCCGTATGCAGTAATTCGTACACCCACTGTGCCGGTTCCTGTGTATGAGCATCAATACATTGAAATGAAAGTACCTACAGATATTCAGGAAAAGGACTGCAGGCCTAATAGCAAGCTTGATAGTTGGCCGTATCGTGTGGTCGTCTTCCTGAACGAAGTAATCGATATATTCGTACTAGCTATTACGGAGGATTTCTTATGAGATGCTGTCCAGTATGCTATTTTAAAGTAAAGCCTACAGTGTCAGATAGAGTAATGATCGGCACGAAACTGGAAATCAAATACAAGATAGTATGTTCACGATGCGGATTCGGGTGTCATAAGGAAGGCGGTGTTGTTTTGGATTATGACAAAGAAACAATGACTCCATTGGTGGATGACCGTGGTCTACGGAGCATTATTAGGAAATGGGATTCAATTTTACGAGATCCCGAGGCAGAAAGGATTGCTAACATATGAAACACACCTTTATATTTTCCTGTACAGACAACGGCGGTGCCCATCAGACCTTTGAAGTTAGGGCGACCGACAAGCAGGAGGCTATCCGAAAGGGCATGAAGACCGCGAAGAAGTTCGCTTGCGGAGATATCTGCGGCGACTGGGAGTGTAAGTTAAAGAAGGAGGTTGGTTTATGAACGAGGACTTTGGAGCGATTACCATTCTTGCTCCAAAATGCCAGAAGTGTCCCAAAATGAAATCCTGCGACCATAAACAAATGGCTCATCTCGGGTATATAATTCCGCAAAGGGGCAATGGAAAGAGCTTCAGTCAGCTCGAAATGGTGGATTCACTAATGAAAAGGAGGTTTAATTATGAAAATCGTTGAACCTAAGTACGAAATCCTCACTGATATTTCTGAGGGTGGCATCAAAGAACTGCAGCAAATCGAGCGGGTGGCGCGGGTCTGCTACAAAAGCGAGGACAAGATCACGCCGGATGGTGAGTCGGCGAAGAAGCTGGTGCGCTTTCTGGTGAAACAGGAGCATGAGGCTATGCTGGAGCATTCTCAGCTGTCCGTGCTGTTCACCTGTGACCGTGGCGTGGCCAATGAGCTGGTGCGGCACCGCATTGCTTCGTTTGCGCAGGAGAGCACCCGGTACTGCAACTACTCGAAGGAAAAGTTTGGCGGAGAAATTGCTGTTGTTCAGCCTTTTTGGATGCAGGATAATTCCGAGGAGTTTATAAGCTGGGTTATGGCTTGTAACACGGCAGAAAAACAATATTTACACATGTTGTACGACCTTCATCTCCGTCCCGAACAGGCTCGCTGCGTGCTGCCCCTGTGCCTGAAGACTGAGATTGTGGTGACTGCCAACTACCGTGAGTGGCGCAACATCTTCAAGCTGCGTACTCCTGTGGCAGCCCATCCTCAGATGCGTGAACTGATGTGCCCGCTGCTGAAGGAGCTGCAGAGCAAGATCCCGGTGGTGTTCGATGATATTTACACATACTGGCCCAAAGATGAACAGACGAGAAAGGAAAGTGTGGAGAAGCAACTATGAAAAATCGTATTATTTGTGTCTTTGCATGTCTGATGATGCTCGTGGGCTGCCTTGGCTTATGTGGATGCAACTATCGAGTATTTGACACAACATTCGCTTATTCCTGGGCACAGATAAAAATGCCCGACGGAACTATCATTGAGGGCAAGGTGGACAACTGGACTGACTACGAGGGAGATCAACTGCAAATCACGATTGATGGTACTACATATTTGGTTCACGCTTCTAATGCCATTATGAGAGTCTAAGGAGGATACATGAAAGAGATTGATGAAAAGTATATTGACGTGCTTGAGGAGTTCGGTTTTGGAATGTTCAGAACTAAAGCCGGTGTAAATCTTTACCATAGTACCTCAACAGGAACATTTATGGTCAATCTTAACGGTGAGGACTTTGTGGATATGCTGGTAAGCTATGCAGAAACGTTTGACCCGAATGCCTATGTATCCTTGAAAGTAAAAAGTCATTCGTCAACGCAGGATATTTCGGCAATGCTCAAGAACGTCCAGGAAATCCAGATGCTTCTTCTGCGGCTCGCCATTAAACTTGTGAAAATCAGTAAAGAAGTGGAGTAAAAACTATGAAAAATCGTATTATTTGTGTTTTTGCATGTCTTGTGGTGCTCGTGGGCTGTGTGGTTCTGTGCAGCTGCTCCGAAGCGGATAAGGTGAATCGGAACATTTCCAAGCAGGCCAACTACTTTGAGGCTGAGCGCCGAATCACGGTCTATAACGCGCGTACCGACAACGTTATCCTTGAAATGGAAGGCACTATGTCCATCTCGAACAATGACAACAACGAACTTGTGTGTACGGTGAAGACTGGTCCGAACGAGTATAAGAAAAACTATATTTACCTGAACGAGTACACCATGTATGTTGTTGAGGATATCACCGGCACTCATACTGATCCGTACCACTATAAGCTTTACTTCCACACGGATATTCTGCCGGATGTGGAGGTGCGGTCGTAATGACTACATATGAATTCGTAGATAACATGGGCGTACCTGTTTGGATGAGCGGTTTTGATGCTCTTATTGACGCAATTGATATTCTCAAAAGCGCTCTGCAGAGCAACGAATCGCCAACCATTGTGGATATTAACCGAAAACTGTGCTTGAAGTATCACACGAGCGCCATTGCGATGGACAGGCTCCTTCGTCGGGCGGTGGACTATGCTGTGGTTCGGAAGCAGACGCATGGGCCGCTTTATTATGAGGTACTGGGCGATACTCCTCGGCAGGCGATGCCGTTGAAGCAGTTCTTGTATATCTCTGCGCGATATTTGATGCGAGAGGAGGCGCAATAAGCGATGTGTGATATTTGTGGTATCGACAAAAAGAGCATTGATGACGGCAAGGTCTGGGTGCGCATTCGTGGTACTAATCCGACCATTCAGAAACCTGTGAGCGAAATCCAGTATGATATGACGATCCCTGCTGTGATATTCCGGTACAAAGGAGAACGTTGCAGACGGATAGTGGCTATTATCAACCTTGACATCATAGTCAAAGACTGATATTCTTGGGACAGAAAGGGTGTGCTCTGGATGGGATTTTCTAAGGACCTAAAGGAAATTATCATGATGCGCATGGCATTGAAAGAGAAGAAGCGGCAGGAAGAGGAAGCTGAGAGAAAGCGCTACCTGTTCATTACGCTGCTGATACTTGCAGCGCTCATGACATACATTTCCATTATGGTAATGTTTGAAAATTTAGGCATCATCCGCTGAAAAGGGGAGGCTCTGGAGCAATTTCAGGGCCTTTTCTTTTTGATGTCAAGATTTGTCAAAGATTGTCGCGGTGTGAATTTTTGGCCATTTTTTCTCGTGGAATTTCTGTCAATAGTTGTCAATGCGTGAAAAAATGGCGATTTTATGGCCAAAAACCCACTTTGTGGCCAAAAATTTTTGCAAAAATGGCCACAACTTTTGACGTAGATACGTTGAAAATATGCCGTTTGGCCAAAAACCCACTTTTTTTCTTAATTTAATAAAAAAATTAAAAATTTTATATATAGTAGTTGGAAATAAAAATGGGTTTTTGGCCACAGCGAGTTTTCTGCTCGAATTGGCCAAGAGGGCCACCACTTTCACCTTGTAAAAGAACGACAAAAACTATATAATTGAGTTACGAGGTGCAAAGTTATGAAAAAGCGTGAAATTCCGTTTATGGCCCAGTATGAGAATGAGTTTGGCTATCACGAGTGGACTACGTTGGACAGCGCAAATAATTTAGTGCGCTGCTATTACAATGGCGATACAGAACTTCATGTGAAAGAGCCCTGGTGCGAATGCAATGGTGTCAGGATGAGAAAGGTACGAAATCAGGAAAAGTGGCGTTGTCCTATTTGTGGTAAGGTCTATGATATTTCCGACATTGACTGGCCCATGCCTTATTGGGATGATGAAACTGGCCTGAAAAACGATTATGGCGAATATATGTATCCGAATGCAGAGAAGCGAGCAGGCCCTCCTGAAATGTACGAGGAAGCTCCCTTTACTTGGTATCTGTAAGGTGAAAGTTTGAGGATTGTCACGATTGTGGCAGTCCTTATATTTTTGCTCTTCTAAAAGATTGACAAATATTACCAAATATCCCCGCGTAAATTTCTTGCTCTTTTATGGGAGGAACAGTGTGCGTAAAAACATGCTGTTCCTCTTTTATTTTTGGAGGTTTGTATGCTAGAGAACAAATTCAAAACAGGATTGGTGAAAGACCTGAAGAAACGCTTTCCCGGCTGCATGGTCGTTCATCTTGACCCGAATGAAATACAAGGGATTCCGGATCTCTTGGTTTTATATCGAGACAGATGGGCAGCACTCGAAGGAAAGAAAACAGGCAAGGCATCGCATCGTCCGAATCAAGACTACTACGTAGACAAGATGAACGAGATGAGCTATGCCTCTTTTATTTATCCTGAGAATAAGGAGGAGATACTGGATGAACTGGAACGATCATTCACGACTGCAAGGCCAGCACGCTTTTCTGGGGGCGAGTAAGTATCATTGGATCAATTATGATGCTGCCCGGATTGCAGAGTCCTTTGTGAACTATCAGGCGAAGGAGCGAGGAACACGGCTTCATGCATATGCTGCAGAAAGCATTGCGCTTGGGCAAAAACTTCCTCGGAGCAAGAAGACGCTCAACTCCTACGTCAATGACGCAATTGGCTTTTGCATGACCCCGGAAGTGGTTCTTTATTATTCCGAGAACTGCTATGGTACGGCCGATACGATCCATTTTGCAAACAACTTCCTGCGCATCCACGATTTGAAGACTGGTCTGGTACCGGCGCACATGGAGCAGCTTTTCATCTATGATGCGCTTTTCTGCTTAGAGTATGGTGTCAAGCCTCGCGATATTCAAATCGAGAACCGCATCTACCAGAACGATGATATTTGGATTGTGAATCCGACTTGTGAGGACATTGATCCTATCATTAGCAAGATCATCGAGTTCAATAAAATCATTACTGAACTGAAGTTAGGAGCGACAGCATGAATCCGGTAGAAAGAGATATTCGAGGATATTTCGGTATCGCATCGGAAGATAGTATTCTGGAACATTATGGCACCAAACGCCACTCGGGCAGATATCCGTGGGGTTCTGGAGAGAATCCCTATCAGCGCTCAGGCGATTTTCTGTCGCGTGTTGAGGAACTGAAGAAGAGCGGTATGAAGGAGAAGGATATTCTCCAGACCATCAATGATTCTCTCCCTGAAGAATATAAGATGGGTGCTACCGAGTTCCGTATGGCACAGCGCAGAGCCATTCACGAACGCCAGCAGCTTAAATATGACCGTGCACGCGCCTTATCACAGGATGGCCTCGGCCCCACGGAAATTGGTCGTGAGATGGGCTTGTCCGAATCCACGGTTCGTTCGATGCTGAAAAATGACAAGCCTGATAAATATACCAGAACCAAAGAAATTGCCGAGACTCTGCGCAAGGAAGTCGATAAGAAGGGCATGATCGATGTTTCTGAAGGCACAAATCTGGTCCTGGGCGTCTCTGAAGGTGATTTGGACGATGCTATTTTTGTCTTAGAGGCAGAGCACGGATATCAGCGTTATGGCGTGGGCATTCGTCAGCCGACAAATATTAACCAGCAGACCAACATCACTGTTCTGGCAAAGCCGGAATATGACCAGAAATACGCATACCAGCATCAGAATGAAATCCAGTCTCTTGGCGAGTATCATTCTGAAGATGGTGGCGAAACGTTCAAGAAGCTTCAGCGGCCGAGCAGCATGAGTTCTGACCGCGTTTGTATTCGATACGGTGACGAAGGCGGTCTGGACAAAGATGGCGTTATTGAGATTCGGAGAGGCGTTGCTGACCTGAACCTCGGAAAATCGCATTATGCGCAGGTTCGTATCATGGTGGATGACAGTCATTACCTGAAAGGCATGGCGGTATATTCTGACGATATTCCTGAAGGCTATGATGTGGTGTTCAACACCAATAAGAAATCCGGCACTCCGAAAATGAAGGTCTTAAAGCCTATCAAAGATGACCCGGATAATCCTTTCGGTGCATCTATCAAGGCAAATGGCCAGAGCACCTATATTGGTGAGGATGGAAAAGAACATCTGTCGCCCATCAATAAGCTGAAAGAAGAAGGTGACTGGGACACCATGGCAAAGAACCTTTCTTCGCAGTTTCTGTCCAAACAGCCGCTCAAACTTCTGAAACAGCAATTGGATCTTACTGTTGCCGACCGCAAGGCAGAATATGACGAGATTATGCAGTACGACAATCCGACGATTCGGAAAAAGCTGCTGCTTGATTTTGCAGATACTTGCGAGGGTAACTCGATGACCCTGAAAGCATCTTCTTTCCCGGGTCAGGCGACAAAAGTTATTTTGCCACTGTCCAAAATCGGCGAAAGAGAATGCTATTGTCCTACATATCCTGATGGCACCCAGCTCGCGCTGGTTCGTTTTCCTCATGCAGGAACCTTTGAGATTCCTATTGTAACGGTCAATAATAAGAATTTGTCCGGGCGTAGAAATCTCGGCAATGTGCAGGATGCAATTGGCATCAATGCAAAGGTCGCAGAACGTTTGTCTGGTGCTGATTTTGATGGCGACACGGTTGTAGCAATTCCAAAGTCAAGCAAAGTCGATATTAAATCCACCCCCGTTCTGAAGGATTTAAAAGACTTCGACCCCAAGATTGCATATGCTGTGCCCGAAGGGAATCCCAATGGCGTGCGCCTCATGAAGAAAGAGGAGAAACAGAAGGAGATGGGGATTATTTCCAATCTTATTACTGACATGACTCTTCGCGGCGCACCGGAGGGCGATATTGCTCGTGCCGTTAAGCATTCCATGGTCGTTATTGATGCTGAGAAGCACAAGCTGGATTATAAACGTTCTGAACGTGAAAATGGTATCCAGGAGCTGAAGCAAAAATGGCAGATCAGAGTGCAAGAGGACGGCACCGAAAAATATGGCGGCGCATCCACGCTCTTATCCAGAAGAAAACAGACCGTTCGAGTGCCTGAGCGCAAGGGAAGCGCCCGAATCGATAAAGAGACGGGTGAAAAAGTATATAAGGAGTCCGGGCGTACTTATATTGACCCCAAAACGGGCAAGAGAGTACAAGCTATGACGGAAGTAAGCCTTATTTCCATGCACCCCAACGCACGAGACCTGTCCTCCGGCACCATTCAAGAAAATTACTACGCCGATTTTTCAAATGAACTGAAGGCTTTGGCTAATCAGGCACGAAAAGAGGCGGTAAATATGAAGGGCATCCAGAAAAGCCCAGATGCTGCCGAAAAATATAGAGCTGAGGTTGAGTCTATTAACGCCAAGCTCAATGCGGTTATTGGTAATAAGCCGAAAGAACGGCGTGCTACCATTATTGCAAACGAGAATATTAAGGCTAAAGTACAGGCTCAGGGCTTGGACTATAAGAAGGACAAGAAAGAAATCAAGAAGATCGCCGCTGTTGAGATGCAGCGTGCACGTGATTCTGTTGGCGCAAGCGGCAGCAAGACAAAGATTACGTTCACAGATCGTGAATGGGAAGCAGTTCAAGCTGGCGCAATCTCTGATTCCAAGCTGATGAAGATTCTGAACTCGTCTAAATCGGATGAAATCATCAAACGAGCAATGCCAAAAGCAAGTACAACGTTGTCTTCTGCTAAGTTGGGCAAAGCACAAGCGATGTTGGCTAATGGCTATAGCTACGCAGAGATTGCAAAGGCTTGTGGTGTTCCTGAATCGACGATTTATGACAATCTTAACAAGTAAGAAAGGCTTTGAACTATGATTCGATGCTTTTTAACCACTGTTGACAATCCTTACAGTCCTTACGAACAGTTTGAGGATTGGTATCGGTTCGACACCGACAAGGGTTATAACTCGTCTGGACTGCTGATGCGGATGGCTTACACCTCTGACCAGCTCACGGACGCAGAAAATGCGTATGAAATTGAGCAGGCTATCGACCAAATCGTGGCCCATGACCCGCTCAATATCTACAAAAAGCTCAAACTCGATATCAAAGACGATGCTCCCGGAGAGCAAACAGCATAAAAGGGGTATAGGGGGGTGCTTGAAAAATACACCCCCTCCCCAAATCGCGCCGGTCTTTGATTTTTCCCCGGAGGGAAAATTGAGAATTGGGTTTTAACTACTGCCGAGGTTTCAGGGTGTAGACTGTGCCTCGGTGGTTTTTGTAAGAGCTTATGGGAGGGTGCTCTCTTCAAACAACCTCCATTTGTCGTTTGTTCATTTTTCTTCTCCTTTCAAATGATTAGAAAGACACCACAACCGGCTCCCATAAACTCTTACAAAAACCATTGAAAAGTATGGAAAACAGGCAAGATTCTAGTACAAACCAAATCAAAACAGAATAGAAGGATGACAAAAATGAGGACAAAGAAAGCTGCTTCTGAAGATGTGGCTCCCATGCGGCCAACATTGTCCCCAGAAGTACGAGAAAACCAGATGATTTCCCTGGCAATGGATTTGGTGGAGAAGCGATTGCGAGAAGGAACGGCATCTTCAGCTGAAACGACTCATTTTCTGAAACTGGCCACAGTCAAGTCAGAACTGGAAAAGAAAAAGTTGGAAGCAGAGAATACACTCCTTCATGCAAAAGCAGATGCTATTCAAGCAGCCAAAGATAACGCCCTTCTTTACAAGGAAGCAATCAAGGCAATGCGGGAATACGGCGGGGTGGAAGACAACGATGAATCAGAGAACATATTCTGAGCTTTGCCAGTATTCGACCTTTGAAGACCGGTTCCATTATTTACAACTGCATGGTGCTGTTGGGCATGACACATTCGGCTTTGACCGATACCTGAATCAAGACTTTTACCAGTCCAGAGAGTGGCGGATGTTTCGTGACAAAATTATTGTTCGAGACATGGGGTGCGATCTTGGCGTTCCTGACCATGAGATTACGGACTGGGTTGTCCGAGACGGAAAACTTATCCGACCACGTATCATCATTCACCATATAAACCCTATTACAAAAGAAGACGTACTGGAGCACCGAGAGTGTTTACTCGACCCTGATAATGTGATTTGCGTATCCGATCGAACACATAAGGCAATCCATTATGGGGATGACAGCATTCTGGAGCCAGTATTCACAGAACGAAGACCGGGCGACACCTGCCCATGGAGAAAAACTTGCTTTTGACAATTTAAGAATTATAAAAGATGTATACTTTGAGTCAGATACCTTTGGGGGAGAATTTGACATGAAACCGATAAGAGATTATAATGTAATAAAATACATCGACTCTATCATAGGAGGAAGTCAAATGGTTCTGGAAGGAATTCTTGGCTCATATAGCGAATGCAAGAGATACTTGCTGAACGATTCGGTAGCGGACTACATTAGCTATATAGATAATGAGCCGTTCTATATTCCGCCATCTTTCAGTGACGTAAAAACCGATAAAAAACTGTCTACTCTGAAGCCGAAATTTGTTTTGCTGTCGGCACCAGGAGCGGCGGGCAAGAGCTCTTTAGCTAAATATATTGCACATCGGTTTAATGCCCTCTACTGGAATCTGGCAAAAGTAAAAGTTGGTACGAATAGCTTTGCTGGTTCAATTCTTAATGCTGTCGGAGCGCCAAAGTATTCCGAGTTTATAGCTGATATGAACATGGGTAATGTTTTATTGGTTATTGATGCTTTTGATGAAGCCGAGATCATTTCGGGGCGGAAAATGTTGAACAGCTTTATTGCCGACATTAGTGAAAGCTTATCAAACCATACGATGCCTACAGTGTTCCTGCTAGCGAGAACAGAAACAGCCCAATATATCGCTTCATTCTGCGCAGAAAACAAAATTCCCGTTGCTCACTATGAAATCGGTTTTTTCGATGAAACTGCAGCAAAGTCTTTTATTGTGAGAAGTGTTGCTGGAAAGAATACTCCAACGAAGCCTGACATTACATGCGCAGAGAAGTATTATGATGTAGTCAATACCAATATCACACCTGAAGAAAGAGCATCTTTCTTGGGCTATGCACCGGTGTTGGAGGCAATATCTGCACATATAAAGGAATCTCCTAACCGTCAGAAACTGATTAGCGAGCTTGCAAATCAGAAGGACTGTGTAGCAATTATCATGAAGATAATGGACGATCTGTTGAATCGTGAACAGGCGGAAAAAGTGATTCCTGCATTTAAGGAAAGATGTGCGGCATCGCATCCTGAATTTTCTGATTGGGAAAAAGTTTATTCACCGGAAGAGCAGCTTGTAAGGATTATATACTTTATTCTTTTTCAGGATTGTAAGTATAGCAACTACGAGCTTGACTTTTTGCCTCCACAGTTGGTGAATGAATATCAGGCTGTGCTGGAAGCGTTTCTGCCGCAGCATCCATTTATACGTAATAGTGTCGAGAATAATGGACTATCGAAAAAGATTGATTTTACGGGTCCTGCATTTAGAGATTATACCCTGACGAAAATTATCTTAAACAAAGAACATGAAGCGTCCGCTGATTTGTATTTCGATGTTTTACAGAGTCAGTCTTATTTCCCGTCTCAGATTTTCTTTGATTGCTATATGAGAATCTCTGAGAAAACAATTCAGCCTAAACACATTTCGTATGTGTATGATTCCTTTAAGGCTAAAGCAACGGCGTATGAACGTCCGTATTTGGAATGCTCTGAGATTCCGGCATCCGAAACGGAGGACAGCAAGTGTTTGGCTGTTTTTGGGATGATTCCCGGGAAGAAGAAGGCTATAAAGAGAGAAGACTATATTGCTGAAATCAGCATGACCGGAGAGCCGATAGCTTTTGATTAGTTGATTAGTGTTTCCATTGATGCTCCTAGTGTTGATGTCCATATTGGAAAGAAGGGCGTTGACTGTAGGGTTTATAATTCATCAGTGATTTGTAGAAAGCTGATTTGGGAAACACAGAACATCAGCATAGAATCTTATAAACCTGAAACTTGCTTGTTGGTTGCTCATGAAGGCTTTGCAGGCGATGGAGTAATAATTGATGTTGCAAAGGCTGATGACTTAAAAGTCGATGCAGAAAATTTGACAAATTATTATTCTTTAATTCCTTATAAATACGACTTTGAGGACAGCTCGAATTTTGATATAGTAAAGTTTATTCATGCAATGCATTGTATCCTTGTTGAATTCAGAACACACAGAAAGGATACTTTGGCTAAAACTGCTGATAGGATAGATCGTGTTGTAGTTAGCAACAGCTCTGTAAAAAAGCAGGTGTTGGATTACTTGAAATCTTGTGGAATCCTTTATAATTCAGCCCATCTCTATAAGATTGATGAAACAAAGATGCAGGAAAAGGGGATTTCTTTTAATGCATTGTCACGCATGGATACTGTTTTAATGGATTCGGCGTTCCATGATTTTGACAAGTGGGTAATAAGCAATAAGAACTGATTCAATTAGCGCACTGGCTTAGCGGCTGGTGCGCTTTTTCATTTTATAAGGAGCAACTATGGACAGCATTCTCACTTCTGTAAAAAAGCTGTTGGGTCTGCCTGCAGACTATGAGGCATTCGACCCGGACATCATCATGTACATCAACACTGTGCTGATGATCCTTTCCCAGATGGGCGTGGGCCCGAAAGAGGGTTTTTTCATTTCCGATAAAAGCGCTACTTGGAACCAATTCATTGCTGACCCGGTGAAGGTGGAAGCTGTGAAAGCTTATGTGGCAGTCAAGGTGCGGCTGCTGGGCTTCGATGTGCCGCAAAGCAGCGTGACCAAAGAGGCTCTGCAGAATACCGCATCCGAAATGGAGTGGCGGCTGAATGTGGAGCATGACCACCCGGAAGAGTAAAGCGCTTACCTTATTATAATAGGAGACCAGAAGATGGCACTGTCAAACACGGCCACGCCGATTTATTATGGCCGGTTTCGAGAGGCCGTGATTCGGGGTGAAATTCCGGTATGCCGAGAAGTCTCCATGGAGATGAACCGGATTGATGACCTGATTGCAAACCCAGGCATCTACTATGACGATAAAGCAGTTGAAGGTTTTGTCAAGTTCTGCGAGAACGAACTGACTCTTACTGACGGCGGAGACCTGAAACTGCTGGATTCCTTCAAGCTTTGGGCAGAAGAGATATTTGGCTGGTACTACTTTGTGGACCGCAGTATCTATGTGCCCAATCCCGGAGGACATGGCGGTCACTATGAGCGAAAGCGTATCAAGAAACGGCTTATCACGAAGCAGTATCTTATCATTCCTCGCGGTGCCGCCAAGACCATGTACGATGCGTTCATTCAGAGCTACTTTCTGACCGTGGATGTATCGACTACCCAGCAATGCACCACAGCACCAACCATGAAGCAAGCAGAAGAGGTTCTTTCACCGATCCGTACAGCATTGGCTCGGTCGAAGGGACCTCTTTTGAAGTTTATGACGGAGGGAAGCCTGCAAAACACGACCGGCGCAAAATCTGACCGTGTGAAACTGGCATCGACCAAGAAGGGCATCGAGAATTTCTTGACGAACAGTCTGTTGGAAGTACGCCCCATGACTATTGACAAGCTGCAGGGGCGAAGAGACCGTGTGGCTACCGTTGACGAATGGTTGAGTTGCGACATCCGAGAAGATCCCATCAGTGCACTCGAACAGGGTGCGTCGAAGAACGAGGACTACCTGATTGTAGCTACCAGTTCAGAAGGCACCGTCCGTAATGGTTGTGGCGATACAATCAAAATGGAGTTAATGGACATCCTGAAAGGGGAGTACATCAACCCCCATGTGTCCATCTGGTACTACAAGTTGGATTCCATCGATGAAGTTACAAACCCCGATATGTGGCTGAAGGCAAACCCGAATCTGGGACAGACTGTCAGCTACGAAACGTATCAACTGGATGTAGAACGCGCAGAAAAAGCGCCTGGCTCCAGAAACGACATTCTGGCCAAGCGCTTTAACATTCCTATGGAGGGGTATACCTACTTCTTTCCGTATGAAGAAACCCTGCCACATCGCCACCGAGATTACTGGCAGATGCCTTGTGCTCTCGGCGCAGACTTGTCGCAGGGTGATGACTTCTGTGCGTTTACATTTCTGTTCCCAATGGCGAACGGCTTCTTTGGCGTGAAAACCAGAGATTACATTACCTCTTATACACTGTCGAAGCTCCCACAGGCCATGCGCCAGAAGTACGACCAGTTCATGCAGGAAGGAACACTACAGGTGTTTGATGGCACGGTGCTTGACATGATGCAGGTCTATGATGACCTCGATAACTTCATTCAGCAGAACGACTATGATGTCCGGTGCTTTGGATATGACCCTTATAATGCCAAGGACTTTGTAGAACGCTGGTGTACAGAGAATGCGCCGTTTGGTGTAGAGAAGGTCATTCAGGGTGCAAAGACCGAGAGTGTACCGTTGGGTGAACTGAAGAAGCTGAGCGAACAGCGGAAATTACTCTTTGACGAAGCTCTTATGCAATTTGCCATGGGCAACTGCATTGCTCTGGAAGACACGAACGGTAACCGCAAGCTGCTGAAGCGTCGTTCTGACCAGAAGATTGACGCAGTTGCTGCTATGATGGACGCTTACATTGCATGGAAGTTGAACCGAGAGGCATTTGAGTGAATCAAACGACCTTTTGGTAGACTTCGCCATCACCGGTCATGTACAGTTTAGTTTCTTTCTTGGGGCTTTGGAGAGCATCGTCAGCAAGTTCCAGCAGAGGAAGTTCTGTCTTATTAGAAAGCTCGTCGATGGTCTTGAAGAGTTCGTTTTCGACCTCAGAGTATCCGCCTTTGGGAATGGACATACCAATGACCTTTACATCTTTATGCGCATCCTGAATGGTGGTACCGAATGCGCTCAGAGAACGGAGCATACGATTCTTGGAACTGGTGAGAACCTGCTTCATATCGTTGTGAATGTTTTCAAGATAGAGCTTGTTCCAGTTCTGGGAATAGTAGACCTCCATAACGCTGCTCATGACATAGAGCTGCATTGCAAGATCGAGCGTCTGCTTTGCCTGCAGAACAGCTGCACATTGCTCGGAAGGCTTACCGGATTTTTTGGAAGCAATCTTATCTTCCAGCTGGGTGGTATAAAACTCAATGTTCGATACTGCAGCAATTTTGGAATGCTGAAGGTTAGTCAGGGTGGCAGTACGCTGGGATTCACTGAGCATGATGGAAGAAAAGTTGGATGCAGCGTATTTAACAAATGTAAGTTCCGCAATCAGTTGAGAGCGTTTGTCATCGTTCAGAAATTTCAGTACATCGTCAATGCTCTTACGAATTTCAGAAAGTTCAGTGCTGATATGGGCAAGGAAATACTGGCCAGTTGCAAAAGATGCTACAGTGAAGATGTTCATGAGATTGACCATCTCTGTGCCTGCCTCAATAAGAGAAGCAGTACCAACAATGCGGCCATCTCCACCGACCATAACAGTGCTCAAGCCACCTTGTTTCAAGCGCATGAGAACGCCTTGTACACCTTCTGGGAATCGGAGCACATAGGTTTTAGACAAAGCATCGGCAGCGGCAACTGCAGGTGCAAGTTGGAGCAGAGAATTGAGCCGTACACAAGCCTCTTCCGGAAAAGAAAGCTTTTGGAACTGGGAAGTATCCTCAAAGTTGTAGGGGACTTCACAAGGTAAAATCTCGCAATTGAAATCTGCAGGACACAGCTGAGAATCAGACATAGTTTCAGACCTCCTCCACACAAAGGAAAACAAATATTCATGATACCTATTATATCATGGGGGGGGGTACGTTGGCAACAAAAATTAAGAAAAAGGAGGATGAAACTTGTACTATAATGACCAGATTTGGCACTGGGGTGTCAAAGGTATGAAATGGGGCGTTCGGCGCTACCAGAATGCTGATGGCAGTCTAACGGATGCGGGCAAACGTCGCTATTCAACCGATGCGGCTGCAAATGCCAAAAAGAAAAAAGATAACCGTCTGCCCGAAGAGAGTCTTAATGACCCGAATCGTTGGGTCAAAGAAGACCGAGAGCGGACGAAACGTGTAGTCGATTCTGGTAACCAGATGGCTGGTAACTTGAAAACGCTGAATGACAAGTCCATGCGGATTCAGGCGCGCAGAACACCTAAGATGGATCTGAGTAAGATGACCGATCAGGAGATGCGGGAACAAATCAATCGCGCCATGCTGGAAAAGCAGTACGACGATATGTTCAACCCGAAGAAGGTTTATTCCGGTCGGGAAGCCGTCGGCGATACTTTGGAGATTGCAGGAAGTGTTCTGGCCATTACGAGTTCGGCTCTCGGTATTGCATTGGCCATTAAGGAGCTGAAGGGGTGAGTAATTCAAAATGGAATTGTATCACCACGGCATCAAAGGCCAGAAGTGGGGCGTAAGGCGTTACCAGTATGCTGACGGCACGTATACCCCGGCAGGACGGAAGCGTTATGGTGTAAGTCAGAACGCAAGCCGAATGGAGCGCATGGCATCCACAATGGAGATGCGAGTAAAAGACTGTGTGAATACTGCTCGCACACAGGTGACGGGTCGGCAGTATGTTGACGGATATCTGAAGAAGGGCACAACTTTCTCTCGGATTCAGACTTCCAAGGACTTCGAGAATTTCGCGTTCTACGCCACCTATAAGAAGGCTGACAGTGACAAGTACATGGGGCTCTTCGGAAAGAATCTGATGACACGAGCCAACTACGATGCCAAACAGGCAGAAAAGCAGGCGAACGCTTCCGGCAGCGAAGCTGACTTAGCAACGGCCACTGCTTTACGCGATAAAGCCAACAGCATGAAGGTCTATCAGCTGAAACTGGAAACAGTCAAGAAGCTGAAGGTGCCTTCTGATGAGAACGCCAGTGATATTACGGCTAGACTGCTGAAAGAGAAAGAATTCAAGCAGAATCTTGAAGCGTCCATAGCGGATTCCAAAGAGAAGATGCGCAGACCTACCCAGCAGGTGCTTTTTAAGCAAGCTGAGAATGCGTTGAAGAAAGACCCCACTACGCTGACGGCTTCTGAAAAAGTGGCTATCTATAAAGCTCTAAACCTTTCTCTGACAAACCATAACGCACAGGAAGTGGCGGCACAGAGCCGTTTCTATGCGGAATTGAGCAAGAAAGGTTATAATGCGCTGCTGGATTATAACGATAAAGAATACTCCAGCTATCATGCAAAGCGCCCGATGATCGTGTTTGATACAGATTCTGTCCGTCTGCAATCGGTGACAGAGACCAATCCGAAGGTCGTGGACAAGCTGTATATGCGCTACAACGCCGAGCGAATTGCAAAAGAAGTTGGAGCAAACACAATCGGCTACGTTTCTAAGCTGGGCAACAAGACGGTTTCGGAGTGCTCCGCTTACATGGAACGCAAGATGAGCGATTATTTGAGTTAGAAGGGAGGATAGATAATGTGGCAATGGAATAATAGTGGCATGGAAATTTACCACTGGGGTATTAAAGGTATGAAATGGGGCGTTCGGCGCTACCAAAACAAAGATGGTACACTTACCCCGGCTGGTATCAGGCGATACGCCAAGCAGGATGCCGAGGAATACGCCAACGCTAAGATGTTTTATGGTGAAGGCGCTGGAAACCGGAGAAAGCTTATCAATGCTACTGTCAAGCAGCGCTCTAAACAGGCTGGCTATAAAGAAGAATTTGAGCGTCAACTTGCACAACAGGATATGGTGAAAGCAGCATCGCGAGCAAGAACCGAGCGCAAAGCGAAGGATGCCAAAAAGGCAGTCGGAAAAGCAAGCCGAAGCGCTATCAATATTGCTATGGGAAATGTTGGTAGAGCTTCGGCATCTGCTGCGGCAGTGTATGCAGTAGCCCATGCTACCGGCATTGACAAGAAAATTGGTGCGTACATGGGCCAGAAAGTTTCCGATCTTCAAAGTCGTGTGAAACTTGAATATACGAGATATCAGGTCAACAAGATGTTTCAATAAATAGAAGAGTTAAAGGAGGGTCTTTATGTGGAGATGGACCGGTATTGATACCGAGTTATACCATTATGGTGTCCTTGGAATGAAGTGGGGCGTACATCGTGCAAAAGCTTATCAGGCAAAATCGAATCGTGCGCGTTCCAGAGGCAATATAGGCGATGCAGAACGGTATCAGAACAAATCAAATCGCATAATGGCAAAGAATGAACGCCTTTCTGGTGGAAAGAACGCTTTCGAGCGTGCCAGTAAACAGTCCATGGGTAAGACACTGGCACAGGCTGCAGTTTTTGGTACATACGGTGCAACCAAGTATAACCAGGCTCGTGCAAAACATGCAAGTCGAGGAAAGGCTGCTGTTCAGGCCACACTTTACAATGCTGGTAACAAAATGACGGGCGGACTGCTTGGTGTGGTTGAACCGCGTCTTTCCAACAGGAATAAAGCAGGCAGCACTGTCGCAAAACAGAGTGCGCAGAAACCTTCCAAGTCTGGGAAGATGGCCAAGATTACTGAGAAACAGTATGTTGCTGCGCATAACCGCGCCGCTGCGAAGATCAACGATTCCAGCAACCACATTCTTTCAGACTTTAACAAGAAGTGGGAAGGAAAGTACAATACGGCGGCATACAAGCAGGCCTATACTGAATTGTTCAACAAGATGATCGAGGATGAACTTCGTTAATGGAGCATTATCATCGATAGGTGGTTAGAGCTTACAAAAGCGGACATTGCATCTATTAAAATCATCAAGTAACTATCATTCAAGATTAGCGCATTGGCTTGACGCCTGATGCGCTTTTTCTTTTTGGAGGAAAAATTCAAAATGGAGATGAACATTGGCTCCAGGCTGAAACATGCTTGGAACGCCTTTCTCAACCGGGACCCTCCCGGAAGCAGGTATTATGGGGGTGGCTACAGTTACCGCCCCGACAGGATGCGCTTTTCTCGCGGGAGTGAGCGCACCATCATCAATGCCATCTATAACCGCATCGCTCTGGACGCAGCGTCTATTACGATCAACCACGTAAAGCTCGATGAAAATAATCGGTTTGATTCGATTATTGATTCGGGCCTTAATTATTGCCTGAATATCGAAGCCAATGCAGATCAGACAGGTCGAGGGTTGATTCAGGACATCGTGATGACCTTTCTGGAAGAGGGCGTTGCAGCTGTGGTGCCGGAGAAAACGAACTTTGACCCGCGCCACAGTAACAGCTACGAAATCTACTCCATGCGCGTTGGCGTGCCTGTGGAGTGGTACCCGAACCATGTGCGCGTGCGGTTGTTCAATGAGCTGACCGGACAGAAGGAGGAAATCACCTTTCCGAAGAAGATGGTGGCTTTGATTGAAAACCCGTTTTATGCAGTCATGAATGCCCCGAATTCCACTATGCAGCAGTTGGTGCGAAAACTGGCATTGCTGGACGTGGTAGATGAACAGGCCGGTAGTGGGAAACTGGATATGATTATTCAGCTTCCTTATGTTATTAAGACGGATGCTCGCAGAAAGCAGGCAAATGAGCGGCGGGAAGAAATCGAAAAGCAGCTTTCCGGCTCTAAGTATGGTATTGCCTATACGGACGGCACTGAGCGAATCGTGCAGTTGAATCGCAGTCTCGAAAACAACATTCTGAAATCCATCGAATACCTGACGAACATGGTATACAGTCAATTGGGTGTGACACAGGAGATCCTGAATGGTACTGCGGACGAGAAAACGATGAACAACTACATGAATCGCATTATTGAGCCAGTCATAGCGGCAATTGCAGACGAGTTCAAGCGGAAGTTCCTGACAAAGACTGCCCGGACGCAGGGTCAGAGCATCATGTTCTTCCGTGATCCGTTCCGTCTGGCACCGGTGAGCATGATTGCAGAGATGGCAGATAAGTTCACCCGCAACGAGATCATGACCCCGAACGAGTTCCGGCAGGTGATTGGCATGAAGCCCTCGAAGGACCCGAAGTCCGACCAGCTTGCAAACCGTAATATTGCCTCGGCTGATGAGGGAATGCCCGTTCAGGGCAAAGAAAATGATGCTGATGAGCAAGCTAATGCAAATCAGCAGGAAGGAGTGTGAAAAATTCAAAATGGCAATCAATTTCGATTATGACTTTTCCGGTTGGGCAACTAAAGCCAATGTGAAGTGCTTTGATGGCCTGACTATTGCACCGAATGCCTTCAAGGAATGTGATGGTCAGGTGGTTCCTGTCGTGTGGAACCATGATCATTCCAGCCCGGACAATGTGCTGGGTCACGCATTGCTGCAAAACCGGAAAGATGGTGTGTATGCCTATGTGAAGATGAACGACAGTCCCAGTGGACAGACTGCCAAGGCTTGCGTGGACAATGGCGACATTGACGCAATGTCTATCTATGCCAACGGCATCCAGAAAGCCGGAAAGACTGTGATGCATGGTATGATCAAAGAACTGAGTCTGGTTATCGCCGGATGTAACCCCGGTGCTCTGATTGATGAGGTCGTGAAGCACAGCGCGGATGGCACCGAAGAGGACAGTTCCGAAGCCTTCATTTATACCGATTCTGGTTTGAGCCTGAAGCATGGGCTGGACCCGGACGATAACTTGCTGGAGGACGAGAATCTGCAGCACTCGGATGATTCCAGCGAAGGTGATAAGGAAAAGAAAGGAGAAACCAAGATGGCTGACGCCAACGAGAAGACCGTCAAACAGGTATTTGATACCCTGACGGAGGAACAGAAGAACGTGGTTTACGCAATCATCGGTTCTGCCCTGGATGACGGCAAGGACGGTGAGGGTAACGATAACAACGATGGTGAGGAGGAAAAAACTATGCACCACTGCTTTGAAAACAAGAAGGATGGCACCGTGCTGAAGCACAGCTTGGATGAGATCAACAATGTGGTTAAGGGCGCAAAGACCAGCGGCACCATGAAGGCTGCCTTTGCAAATGCCGGCATCGAGGACAGCGAGGTTGATGCACTGTGCCACGGCATTGACAACATCGACTACCTGTTCCCTGAAGACCACCTGCTGGACAACCCGCCCCGCATCATTGATACACCGGATGACTGGGTGAGCGATGTTATGAGTACCGTTCACCATGTGCCGTTCAGCCGCATCAAGAGCCAGTTTGCTGATCTGACTACCGAAGAGGCACGCGCCAAGGGTTACATGAAGGGCAACTATAAGACCGAAGAGGTGTTCGGTCTGCTGCGCCGCTCCACTGGTCCGACCACGGTTTACAAGAAGCAGGAGCTGGATCGTGATGACGTGATCGACATTACTACCTTCGATGTGGTGGCTTGGCTGCGCAACGAGATGCGTTACAAGCTGAACCGTGAGCTGGCACTGGCTTATCTGCTGGGCGATGGCCGTACGGCAGCAACTCGTGATAAGATCGACGAGAACTGCATCCGTCCTGTGCTCACCGATGCCGACCTGTTCACCATCAAAGTGGCAGTGAAGACCACTGGCCTGAAGGACACTGAGAAGTACAGCACTCTGATGGACGATGTTGTTCGTGCTCAGGAGAACTACCGTGGCACCGGAACCCCGACCATGTACACGACCAAGAAAAATCTGACTGAGATGCTGCTCCTGAAGGATGACATTGGCCGTCGTCTGTACAAGGATGTGGCAGAGCTGGCGCTGGCCATGTGTGTGAAGAAGATCGTTGTGGTGCCTGAGATGGTTGGCCGCAAGGGTCCTAAGGGCGGCGAACTGGCCTGCGTGATCGTGAATCTGGCCGACTACACTGTTGGTGCCGACAAGGGCGGTGCCGTGAGCATGTTTGATGACTTCGACATCGACTTCAATGCTCAGAAGTACCTGATTGAAACCCGCTGCTCCGGCGCACTGACCACCCCGTACAGTGCCATCGTTGTGGAGTTTGCGGCCTAAAAGGAGGAAAAAACAGATGGAAAAGATCTACGAAACTGGTAAGGACCAGCATGTTGCAAGCTACATCGTTTATGGCCATACCGATGGTAAGGTGTATGCCGATGCTGAGCATGAGAAAACTGTCACCAAGGCAGAGCTGGCTCACGCTTTCGAGCTGGGCCGCCTGATCGTGAACGATGGCACCGACCTGCTGATGGCCGTGGCTTATGGCAGCACTGGCGTGAAGACCCTGACCAAGTCCACCAATCTGGACTTCAAGACCTGGACCGCTTCCGCCAAGGAGTAATTTCTTTTACGCATTGAATTAGATGCTTCTAACTTCAAAATGGAGTGAAATGCTATGAGCAAATGGTTTGGAAAACTCGGTCTGGCGCAGACAGTTGAAACGGAGCCGAGCATTTTTGAAGAGAAAATCGTAGAGCATACTTGCTTTGGCGAGCTTTTGAAGAATACCCGGCGTGTCCAGACTGCTGACAAAGTAAATGACGACCTAACCATCGCAAATACTTTGAGTATTTTGGCCGACCCGACGTTGTACAAGCACTTTGACTCCATCAAATATGCAGAGATTATGGGTGCTAGATGGAAAGTGACAGAAGTGCAGATCGACTATCCGCGGCTGACACTTACCCTGGGAGGACTGTACAATGGCGGAACCCCGGCAGAAACTTGACGCTATTTTGCGCCAAATCGTAAAAGATGCGTGCGGTAAAGAGAATGTGTACTACCAACCCCCGGCAAATCTGCGAATGAGTTACCCATGTATCTGCTATGAACAATCCAAAATACAGAATGCCGCTGCCGATAACAGAGTTTATTTGCAGCGGATTTTTTATCAGCTGACAGTCATCGATTCACGACCGGATTCCAAAATAACGAAAGCACTTATGCAAATGGCTAAGTGCCACTATGACCGGCCGTACAAGGCTGATAATCTGTATCACGACGTTATAACGATCTATTTTTAAAAAGGAGGAAACTCGAATGGCAAAAATCGAATGGGATAAGACCGGCGAGCGCAAGTACCAGCTGGGTGTTAGCAATGTTGCTCTGTATAAGCAGGACAAGGGCGCTTACCCCAAGGGTGTGGCGTGGAACGGCATTACCGCAATCAAGGAGAGCCCGGATGGCGCTGATGCTACCGACCTGTGGGCCGATAACATCAAGTACGGCAGCATCCGTGCAGGCGAGAAGTATAACTTCACCCCGGAGGCCTACTTCTATCCGCCTGAGTTCGGCGAGTGCGACGGCAGCGCGGAGGTGGCTCCTGGCGTGACGATCAGCCAGCAGAAGCGTAAACCCTTTGGCCTGACCTGGCAGACCCTCATTGGCAGCGATGAAGATGATGAGCTGGGCTTTACCCTGCATCTGGTGTGGGGCGCAACTGCATCTCCTTCTGAACGCAGCCATGAGTCCTACAATGACAGCCCGGACGCTGAGACCTTCAGCTGGGACTGCGATACCACTCCTGTCAAGGTGACTGGCTATAAGCCCACCGCCCATATGGAGCTGGATAGTACTAAGGTGCCTCAGGCCAAGATGGAGAAGCTGCTGAACATTCTGTACGGCACTGCCAACACCACCCCGTATCTGCCGCTGCCGGATGAGGTTATCAAGCTGATGACCACCTGATCCATTCAAAATGGAATCGACTTTGTAAAGGAGAAAGAAAAATGATTACCGAAACTCTGACCTATGTGGACTTTGGCGGTACCGAGCGTACCGAAGACTTCTATTTCAATCTGACTGAGGCAGAAGTGCTGAACCTGTCGCTTTCCAAGGAGGGCGGCATGGAGGCGTACATCAAGAAGATCGTGAACGCCAAGAGCCAGCTGGAGTTGGTTAAGCTGTTCCAGGATGTTCTGCGCATTTCCTACGGCAAGAAGAGCGAGGACGGCCGTCGCTTTGAGAAGAGCCCGGAGATCTTTGCAGATTTCGAGGCTACTCAGGCCTATAGCGATTTCTATATGTCGCTTGTCACCAATACGGAGAAGGCAATTGCCTTTATCAATAGTCTGTGCGATACCAAGCCTACGAAGGCTGAACCCGCACCTCAGATCGCAGGCAATGCGCCTATCGCACTGCCTAACGGCTAACATTTAACAGCACAGGGAGGCAGGCAGAATGCTGAAAATCACAATTCCTAAACAGGAATATTGGGATGCACGAACGCAGGAATTTGTGCAGCTGAACGCTGTAACGCTCCGGTTAGAGCATTCGCTTGTCTCCCTGTCTAAATGGGAAATGAAGTGGCATGTTCCTTTTTTCGGTAACGATTCACTGACAAGGGAACAGATGGTCGATTACGTTCGGTGCATGACGGTTACGCAAGGTGTTGAGCCGAGCGTGTATCTTCGACTGACAGAATCGAACATGGCAGCCATTTACAAATATATGGACGAACCGATGACGGCAACCTGGTTTCCGGGTGAGCCAAAACCGTGCGAGCCCAGAATACCGCAGAAGAGTAAGCCTCGCCCTAAGATTAAGGTGAAAGTAAAAGCCTTAACAAGCGAGGCAATTTATGCGCGTATGTTTGCCGCCCACATTCCCTTGGAATGCGAAAAGTGGCATCTTAACCGACTATTCACGTTGATTCGAGTTTGCAACGAGGAACGGAAGCCGCCTAAGAAGATGAGCAAAAGCGAGGCTCTTAGCAGACAGCGTGCATTGAATGAAAAACGCCTGAAGGAATTTGGTACGAGGGGATAAACGATGCCAAAAGTGGTGATGTTTCGACAAAAAGGCGATTTCAGGCGAACGAGCGATTTTTTGAAACGAGCCAACAGACTGAATTTGGATGCAATCCTGAATCAGTATGGTCAGGAAGGTGTGGAAGCATTGCGTGCGGCAACGCCGAAGGACACCGGAACAACTGCAAACAGCTGGAGTTATACCGTTCATAAGGGGACGGGCTCTATCACCATAACATGGTCGAACTCGAACATTGTGGACGGTGTGCCCATTGCGGTAATTCTGCAATACGGACATGGCACCCGAAACGGCGGGTATGTGCAGGGAACAGACTATATCAATCCGGCGAAGAAGCCGATTTTCGATAAAATCGCTCAGCGAGCATGGGAGGAGGTAAAGAGAGAATGAGCAGGGAAGTCGATGAGCGTGTTGTTCAAATGCAATTTGACAATGCGCAATTCGAGAGAGGCACCCGACAGACCATGGGCACCTTAGAAAAGCTGAAGCAGTCACTTCAGTTCAAAGGCGTAGAAAAAGGGTTTGAGCGCATTAGCTCTGCCTCCCAAAAGGTCGATTTTTCGGAAATGACCAAAGCGCTGGAATCTATCGAGAGCAAGTTTTCGGCTGTTAATGTGATTGCCGTTACGGCACTGACCAGCATTACCAACAAAGCCATTGCTACCGGAGAACGACTTGTAAAGGCTCTGTCGCTTGACCCCATTATTAGTGGCTTTCAGGAATACGAAACCCAGATCAATGCAGTTCAGACGATTCTGGCGAACACGTCGAGTAAAGGTACTACGTTGGATCAGGTCAATGCTGCGTTGGACGAACTGAACCACTACGCTGACTTGACGATCTACAATTTTACGGAAATGACCCGTAATATTGGTACATTTACAGCAGCAGGTGTTGATCTGGATACATCTGTTGCAGCCATCAAGGGTATTGCAAACCTTGCAGCTGTATCCGGTTCGACCAGCCAACAGGCTAGTACCGCCATGTACCAGCTTTCTCAGGCACTGGCTTCTGGTACTGTGAAGTTGCAGGACTGGAACTCTGTGGTCAACGCAGGCATGGGTGGCCAGGTATTCCAAGACGCGCTGAAAGAAACTGCTCGTGTGCATGGTGTCGCCATTGACAGCATGATCGCAAAAGAAGGTTCCTTCCGTGAAACCTTGTCCAAGGGATGGCTGACTTCTTCTATTCTGACCGAGACGCTTCAGAAATTCACCGGCGATCTCAATGAGGAAACCTTGAAATCCATCGGCTATACCGATGAGCAAATCAAGAAAATCATGGAGATGGGCAAGACTGCAAACGATGCTGCAACGAAGGTTAAAACTTTCAGTCAGCTGAAAGATACCTTGGCAGAGGCATTGCAGTCCGGCTGGACCCAGACTTGGCAGACTGTTATCGGTGACTTTGAAGAGGCAAAGGAGCTTTTTACAAAGTTCAGTGATGTGTTTTCAGACCTGATCAACAAGTCGTCCGAAGCCCGTAATACGGTGCTGGAGGGTGGCCTGAACAGTGGCTGGCAGCAGTTGCGCACCGCACTGGGCGACAGTGCTGACTTTTATAGTCAGATGCTGGAAAAGGTCATGCTTGCAAACGGTTCCATCAGCCAAAAACAGATCGATGATGCCGGTAGTTTTGCCAAGGCTTTGCAGCAGGGTGGTGTTTCTGCGGAGCAGCTTCAAAATGGATTGGATGAATCGACCCAGCAGTTGCAGGCATTGAGTAAACTGAGCGACAAGGAGCTCATGGCAAAGGGGCTTGACCCGACGCAGGTTAAAGCTCTGGCAAAAAGTTTTGAAGAGGTTAATCAGAAAATCGCCGACGGTAGTTTGAATCTGGATACATATTCAAAAAAGATTGGTGAACTCTCTGGCCGAGAGCATTTGATTCAGTCTATTTGGAACATTTTTGAGGCTATCGAAAAAGTTGTTCAACCTGTGATGAAGGCATGGCAGAAGATGTTTTCTCCTGTCAACGCTGAACAGATTTACAGCATTGCTGAAGCAATTGACAGCTTTACTGCAAAGCTCAGCATCAGTGATGAAACTGCAGATAAAATCGAGCGAACGTTTAGTGGCGTTTTTGCAGTGCTGAATGTTGGAAGAAATGCATTTTTAGCCATTGGCAAGGTTCTTGGAGAAGTATTCAATGCTGCATCTCCACTTGCTGGCGGCTTTTTAAGCATTACAGCAGCACTGGGCGATTGCTTGGTCAAAATGGCCGATGCAGTCAACAATTCTACCGTATTTAAGACCGTTCTCGATGGTATCCACTGGATTATTGGGAAAGTGTCCGAAGGAATGCAGGCCTTTGCAGGGGTATTGACCAATGTGTCGAATAACGTCTCTGTCGTGTTCGACCCGTTAAAGACCCTTGGCGAGTGGTTTACTTCCTTCATCAACTTTATTGCACCAGGGCTTTATGCATTTGGCTCTTCGGCGGACAAAATCTTTAAGGGGTTTGGTGCAAGCGCAAAGGAAGCCTTTAACAGTCTTGACACCGAGAAACTTGCAAATATTATCAACAGCGGCTTAGTTGCTGGCATTTTTGCAGGTGTCAAGGGATTTCTGAATAGTGCCAAAGAGCTGGCTTCCAGTGCAGGTGATGCTATTGGAAGCATTAAAGATGTGCTCAACTCCCTTGGTGAGGCAATTGATGCATGGAAGCAGTCCAAGAAAGCCGAAACAATGATGACGATTGCAAAGGCTGTTGCCATTATGGCGGCATCTTTGACAGTGCTATCAATGATCAAGCCGGAGCGACTAGCTGGTGGGATTGGCGCACTTACTGCAACAATTGGCGAACTTGTCGGTGCATTTTTGCTGCTCGATAAATTTGGCGGAAAAACGAAAAGCACTAAGCTTGGCACAATGTCAGTGGCAATGGTTGCTATGGCATCGAGCGCCCTCATTCTGGCAGGTGCTGCTGCAAAACTGGCATCTATCGACAGTGGAAAGTTGGTTTCGAGCATCGTTGCCCTTGGCTCTATCATGGGCGGGATGACTGCTGTTTCGGTCGTGCTCTCCAAAACTGGCGGTAAGTTCATGAAGGGTGCTACCGGCATGATTGCCTTTGCGACAGCTATTCGGATCATGGCGAGCGCTGTAAACGCCATGAGCGGACTTAGCTGGGAAGAACTGGCACATGGACTGGTTGGAATCGGCGTCCTTTGTGTTGAACTGGGTGCTTTTCTGGCAGTATCCAAGTTTGACAAGCTCGGCGTTCTGAAGGGGACCGGGCTTATTCTGCTGGCATCGGCTCTGAATATTCTTCAGTCTGCAGTTGCAAAGTTTGGCAGCATGAATTTGAACGAGATTCAAAATGGATTGATTGCAGTCGGCACTGCGCTGGCTGAGTTTGCGGCATTTGGGATTGTTGCAGGTTTTTCAAAGAAAATGCTTGCCAGCTCGGCTTCCGTGCTCATTCTTTCCAGTAGCATGGTCGTTCTCAGTAGAGCTATGAAATCCATTTCCGGGTTGGACGGAGAGAGCATAAAAAAGAGCCTCATTGCAATTGGCGGCGCTCTTGCAGAATTTGTCCTTGCTTTGAATTTGACCAAGGGCACCCTCGGTTCAGCGGCTTCGCTGACTACCATGACCGTGGCAATCAACCTTCTGGTTCCGGCTCTGACAGGACTTGGTAACCTGAGCCTTGCACAAATCGGAACGGGACTGCTGGCAATCGCTGGTGCATTCGGTGTGGTTGGAGCTGCGGCGTTCATTCTTGCCCCGTTGACACCAGTCATTATGGCACTATCTCTTGCGATGAGTGCGCTGGCTATTAGTCTTGGTGCACTTATGGCGTTGGCGTCTGTGTCTCAGTTCTTTGGGAATCTGGCGTCAAGTTTGAGCCTTTTGAATAGTCTGAACTTCCAGGTATTTCTGAATGGAATCAAGGCTGTGGCATGGCTGCTGGTTGAATTTGTAGCTGGTATTTTTAAAGGACTGGCTACGATTGCCGGGACCATTGTAACTTCTATTGCGGCTATTATTACGGCAGTTTGCGATGGCATTTCACAGGCGGCACCAAGTATTGGTAATGCGCTGGCTCAGCTTATCGTGACTGTTTGTAACGTTATCGTGCAGTGCAGTGAGCCCATTGGACAGGCTTTGTTCACGCTGGGTACTGTGGCGATTCAGACCATCATCGACTTGATTGCATGGGCCTGGGATGGCGGTGGCGGCGAAGGAGGCGGCATTAAGGGTGCTCTAAGCAGTTTGTGGGCGAATATTACGAGCTTTATTGGCGAGAAATTCAACCCTGCAAATTGGTTCAAGGAAGGCAGCTTGCTAGATGGGCTATTCGGAGCAGCCAACAAAGCAGCAGACGAACGTGATGCTACCGAGTATGGCAAATCTGTTGGTGATAAACTGGCAGAAGGCATGAATAACAGCCAGAAGGATGTTAGGGAAAGTAGCGTCAATCTGGCCAAAACGGTAGAGGATGCTACCAGAGAAACAGCTGGCATCAATTCTCCTAGCACCATGATGGAGGAAAACGGCTACTGGCTGGATATGGGCCTGGCACAGGGGATGGAAGGTTCTGCTGGTATGGCTGCTATTACGGCAGCGTGCGGCAATATTTCTTCCACCATCAATAGCCAGTTCAGAGACTATTGGGGTATCCATAGCCCGAGCACCGTTTCACAGGGAGACGCCAGCAATATTCTGGCAGGTATGTGTATTGGCTTTAGCCAGACAGATGGGTTGCAGAACAGTCTCTTGGCATTGAATGGCGGCATCCGTTCGACCCTTCTTAGTGGCATGGATACAACCAAGACTGATGTTACGAATAAAGCTACCAATATTGTTGGTGCCCTGAGCGGCGTGTTTGGTGGAACGACTACAACAGCCGAGGATATTCTGAAGACGTTGGGCGGCTCCGGTTCTACGACCACAAAACCCACTACGACGGGCCACACCAGCCCGACAAAGAAAACCGGAAAAACTCTGGCGGAGCAGATTGCTGAGAACTATTCCAAGAAGCTGAAAGCCAACAAATATTTGTTGGAAGCGGCCGATAAGGAATACTCTCTGTGGGAAGCCCGCGAGGGTGATATTGCAACTAATGAGCAAATTACCCAGAAAAGAAGTGAGTATATCGGCACAAAGATTACTCGGCAAACCAGTCGTGTGAAAATTGCGCAGGAGCAATATGACGAACTTCTCAAGAGAGTGGGCAAGAACAATGATAAGACCCGCGAAGCCTACAACACCCTGATGGACGAGCAGGCTACGCTGGAAAACCTGCAGAAAAGCCAATACGAAGATACATATTCCGATTTGTTTGACCGGTACGATGACGAAAGCAGCGCTGCTGAAAACGAGTACAGCTTCTGGAGCAGCAAGTACGAAAAGACAGCAACTGCTGCAGAAAAGTCGAACAAACAAATCGAACTCATCAACAAGAAAATCGGGATTCAGGCTAAAGCACTGACTACGGCAGAAGAAGAATACACGAAAACCAAGGATGCGTTCGGTGAGGAGAGCCGTAAGACCCAAGAGGCATATGCGCGGTATTTGAAAGAGCAAATCGAGTATCAGCAGTTGGTGAACAGCCTTAACAATGCTGAGCTTGACAGGTTCGATAAACAAAATGAGCGCTATGCTTTGGAGATGAAGACGTATTCCAACCAGCAGAGCATTCTTCTGAAGCTGTTTGAAGATGGTGATTATGGTGTTGTGACCTCTACCATCAACATGGGTGCTGCTCTGCGAAATATGTCCTACCAGCTGAAGCGCACCACGAATGCTTACGACAAGTATAACGAGTATGTACAGGCCGGAACGCAGAATACGGATGATGGACTGGCAGCTCTCCATGAACTGCAGGACGAGCGTTATAGCTTTATTGGGTATGCAGAAGCTTTTGCTGATGCGCTTAATATGAGTGATGATGCAAAGAAGGTTACCATGCAGCTTGGCATTGCCATTGCTGATAACTGGAAGTCCATCTCGAACGGATTCAATAAAGCATGGGGCAAAGTGCAGGAGTCGTATCCGGCAATTGCGCAGAAGCTCTCAAATTTCATTGGTTTGTATATGCGCGACGGTGCTGCGGAGACCATTACCGCTTCGATGTCTGCTGTTGTAGCAGCCATGAATGGCGATTATGGTACAGCCATCAGTTCGACCATCAGTGCATTACTGAATTTCCTTGGGTCTGACTTTGGAAAGACTCTGATGGATACGGTTAAGAATGGCTTTACGACATACATGCCGAAAATTGCATCTTTCATTGGTAAACTCTTTGAGGATGGCGGTTTGCTGGCAGGTATCGGTAAGGTTGTTATGGGGCTGTTTGGAGAAGGCGGTGCATTGGCAGGCGTTGGAGAAGCCGTTATGGGTGTTCTGACAACCATTGCAGCTGCTATTGGTATAACGGTACCAGAACTCGGACTAATTATGTTGGCGATTGCTGCTATTGGTGTGGCTGGTTTTGCGCTTATCAAAAACTGGGATAAGGTAAAAGAGTGGTTTGCTAATTTTGGCGAATGGATCTCGAATCTGTTCCAGAATATTGCTGAGGGCATCGGAAACTTTGTGTCCAACTTGGTGGAAGGCATCGGCAATGTATTCAAGAAAATCTGGGAAGTCGGCAAGAACATCGGTCAGGGTCTTTGGAATGGTGTGACCAGTGTAGCCTCTGGCATCTGGAATGGTATCAAAGGCTTGGGCAGTTGGATCGTGAATGGCTTTAAGAGCATTTTTGGTATCCATTCGCCCTCGACTGTTATGGCTGAGCTGGGCGCTTACATGGGACAGGGCTTTGCAAATGGCATCACCAGTACCGAGGATGGTGTGAATCGTTCCATGAACGATATGACCAGCTCTGCACTTGACATTGCCACGAATGCGGCCCAGATGCTCTATGATGTTGCAACCGGACAGGAGACTGCTGAACCGATTTTTACGCCGGTGCTGAATCTTTCTGACTATGCATCTCCGACCAGCTGGGCAGCTACACAGGCATATACGCCTTCTGCTGAAACAGCGGAACGTGTGTATCGCAGTAATGAACTTGCACAGAGAATTGGCGGAAATCAAAATGGAGCGTTTACGAAGCCTCAGTCGGACAATAGCGATGTGGTAAACGCAATTAGTCAGCTGGGCAATCGCGTGGACCGAATGGCAGAATCGATCAGTAAAATGAAACTTGTGCTTGACAGCGGAAAGACTGTTGGCGAGTTGGCACCAAAAATCGATTCTAACATGGGCGGAAGAAATATTCTGGCAGAAAGAGGGGTGATTTGATTGGAACGCGAGTATTCTGTGAATTTTGGACAGTACAACACGTGGTCCGATTGGCACCTCACGCCTGCAGAACGCCCCATCGTTGTGCCTCCGACCGAAAAAACGCATAATATCGACTTGCCGGGTGGCAGTGGTGTAATTGATGCAGCACAAGCATTGACGGGCTACCCGGTATTTAACATGCGAGAAGGAAGCTGGGATTTTTATGTAGAAAATGACATCGAACCCTTTATGACGATCTACAGCAAGGTGATGGCCGCACTTCAGGGCAAACGACTTCGTGTTAGTTTGGAAGAAGATGCGGCCTATTTTTATGAAGGCCGATGCTGGGTGGACAATCCCAAACAAAGCAACGGTCACACCATACTCACCATAAACTACAGCTTCAACCCGTATAAGCACAAGTTTGCAGACATTGGGAAGGTTGTGAAAACTGCCGTTAATGGCAGCGCTACTATTTTCTCTGGTTCGGTCAGCAATTATACGGGCGAGCCGATTTGTCCGAAATTTGGCATCGAATTGTCTTCTGAGGATGCTATGTCCATCGAGTTCACAACATCTAGCAGACGGTATACAACATCGCTTGCAAAAGGCACATGGGTTGATCCCATTATCATGCTGATACCAGGGGAAACGACGTCTATTGTTGCGAAAGGATATGGGACAGTGAGCTTACAGGCGATTGGAGGATGGTTATAGTATGTTTAGCGTATACGCTGACGACAAACTGTTCTATTCGCCACGACTGTTGGATGAGAGATATGCCATTACAGAACCGCAGGCAACGCTTGAACTGAATAAAGCAGGCAGCTTTACGTTTAATTTGCCATCCATCAATCCGATGTACTCCAGTTTGAAAAAACTGAAGACGATCATTACGATTCGAGAAGATGACGAGGTGCTCTGGAAAGGTCGTGTATTAAACGACGCGAAAGACTTTTACAACACCAAGGCAGTTACTTGTGAAGGTGAACTGGCTTTTCTGAACGATATTCAATATGAACCACATGATTATTCCAAAAAAGGAATCAAAATGGGGGAGTATTTCAAGAAGCTTATTGAGCACTATGCTTCTGAATGTTCGGAAGAGCGAATGATCAAACTCGGCAATGTACGAGGAGCCTTTACAGATGTGCTTATCTATCCCAAAACAACGGACTACACGAACGTTTGGAATCTTATTTCCGGCAATCTTATTGGTGCATCGACCGGTAAAGTTGGTAAGGACGAGGTAGACCTGAGTGATTACGATAGATATTTGTACATCCGAAGGGAAAAAGGTGTATCTTACATTGATTTTGTGGACGACATTGGAAAAGCATCTAGCCAGATTATCGAATTTGGCAAAAATCTTCTGGATTTGAGTGAGTATGTGGATGCTTCCAATGTTTACACACAGATCATTCCGCTTGGCAAAGCTGACAGCAAAGGAAACCGTGTTGATATCAAACTTGTAAATGGCGGAAAAAACTATTTACAGTCTGATAATGCCATTGCACTCTTTGGCAAAATCCAAAAATCAGTTATCTGGGAAGATGTAACCAATCGAAACACTTTGAAAGCAAACGGGCAACGAATGCTGAATAAGGCTGTTGAGATGGCAATTAAAATTACGATTCGCGCATTCGACCTGCATCGAATCAATGTCAATACTGACAAAATTGATTTTGGTGACAAGGTTCATGTTGCAAGTCTGCCGCATGAAATCAGTTCGGACTTTCTTTGTTCCAAGATTGTATTCACACTCGATAATCTTGAAAATACAGAGTATACGTTCGGATTGGATTTTGAAACCATGTCTGGTAGCTTTGCATCCTACAAGCGTACCTACCAGTATAAAATGGAAAGCGCACTGGAGATCGGTAATCAGAATACGCAGGACCTTCTCGATGCGATGACCCGTATGGACTCTTTGCAAACACAAGTAGATAGCAGCATCTGCTCATGGTTTTATCCCGGTGTTCCTACAGCAGAAAACTATCCAGCTGTTGAGTGGACAACACCTGAAGCAAAACATGCTCACATCGGTGACCTGTACTATGACAAGTCAACGGGTATTGGATACCGCTGGACAGAGAATAGTGGGGGTTACTATTGGGATGTTATCGAAGACAAGCAAGTTCAGCAGGCTTTGCAGAATGCCTCACGGGCACAGTCTACTGCGGATGGAAAAGTGCGTTGCTTCAGCGCCCAGCCGTACCCTCCGTATGAGGTTGGTGACCTTTGGGTACAAGGTGGCAGTGGTGATATTTTGTGTTGTCAGCATGACCGTGAAAGCGGCAGTTATGTGGCAAGTGATTGGGTGAGAGCATCGAAGTACACCGACGACACCAAAGCTATTGAAGCCGGAAAAACAGCAACAGATTACATCAAAGATGGCGCAGGTGGAGTTCAGGTCGGTCCCAATGGAAACAGCAATGTAACCATGACTGATGAGGGGCTGGTTTTTAATGGCATCCGTAATCTGGTTCCTCTTTGGGAAAATGCTGATCCTACATCCGGTATGGCAGGAGGAACAGTTATCTGTTCAGATGGGCGTCTGGCATCTTACGCAGCAATTGCAATTGGTTGCCAGGAATATTACACAAGCCCATTTGATAGCGCTTCGACAGAAGGCGGCCTGATCCAGTACACAATCGTAGTGCTGAATGGAAAGGAAGCACGTTGTTCTTATGCGTGGGATAAACCTCGTGCACGTAAGGTAACTGCCAGCAAAAACGGAATCACCTTTGGACCGGGCGGCTACTACGACACCAAAAAACTGGACAAGTGGATATGGCCGTGGACTGATGTGACATACGGCGCAAAGTTCGAGGCTCACAATCAGTGCTGCGTGCCAGTCGTTGTTTACGGATTTCTTTGAGGAGGTGGTGCTATGTATGTTACTACGTATAAAGCGGATGGGACGATTACCAGTATTGGAAAGGTGAACGATTCTTTCCCTGTAGACCGTGAGCACCCGCCTGATGGCTTGCTGTACACGGATGAGATACCGGATGGCCGGGGCATCATCCTGCAGTATAGAATTCAAAATGGAGAATTTGTTTATTCTCCGCAATCGACCACAACCGAAGATAAGACCGAAGAAGAGGAGGTAACTTATCAATGACTGAATTGAATCTGATCCTTTCTAAGAATGGTCAGGCACAGCTGGCAGATGGCAGCAGCACCCTGAACATGGGCTATGAGGGCAACAAGAGCGTCTATGCTCTGCGTATCTCGCCCCGTGACGAGTGGGCAAACCTGACCATCAGTGCCTACTGGCACACACCGAACAAGGAGATCACGCCTCCGGCAACCCTGTTCGCCAACAATGTGGCAAACGTCCCGGCTATCGTGACTGCAATCTCTGGTGAGGGCAAGGTGACCTTCCAGGGCATTCGCGATGGCGTAATCGTCACCAGTGCAGATGTGCCCTACACTGTTGGCGAGAACAGTGGTACCGAAACGGCAGACCTTCCTGATGCTGGCAGCACTACATGGGAGCAGCTGATTGCTGCAACGCAGGCAAGCGCAGATGCAGCACGCAAAGCTCAGACGGCAACCGAAAAAGCGGCCACTGGCCTGGAGGCTGTTCTGACTGCTTCCGCTGCTGCGCACAATGGCATCTTCCGTGGTAAGAATCTGGGTTCTGCTCCCACGGAGGCACAGCTGGCAGCCATCAAGGCGGGTACCTTTGACGACCTCTACGTGGGTGACTACTGGTCCAACGGCGGCGTGAATTATCGTATCGCCGCTTTTGACTATTACCTGAAGTGCGGTGACACCAGTTTCGATCGTCACCATGCGGTCATCGTACCGGACACCCAGCTGTACACCCACAACATGAACGCAACCAATACGACCGAGGGCGGTTACATCAACAGCCTGATGCGCCTTGAAGGTCTGGCACAGGCCAAGGAGAAGGCGGTTGCAGTGTTTGGTGCAGACCATGTGCTGACCCATCGTGTCTACCTGACCAATGCTGTGACTAACGGTAAGCCTTCTGGCGGCGCATGGTTCGATAGCGATGTGGAGCTGATGAACGAGAACATGGTCTACGGCAGCCATATCTTTGCTCCTGGCTGCGACGGCAGCACGATTCCCACGAACTATACTGTGGAGAAGAGCCAGCTGCCTCTGTTCCAGCTTGCACCGCATCTGATCTCGAACCGCCAGTGGTTCTGGCTGCGAGATGTAGTTTCGTCTGCGTTCTTCGCGGCTGTGGACGGCGACGGTTCTGCGGGCTACCACAGCGCTTCGAATGGGCGTGGCGTTCGTCCCACTTTCGTCATCGGCTGATCAACCATCAGGCGGCCTTGTGCCGCCGTTATTTTTTGTTTGAAAGAAGGATTTTTGCGTGTCTAATATTCCTAAAAGTAGGAGAAAAGCAACCTCATTGGATGCTTTGGCACTGGCCCAGAATATTCGCTCTGAAATTACAACGGAGTTGATGCTGACTTTCGGGTACAGCGAAAAACGGCTGGAACAGCACATCCGTAAAGTCACAGATTATATTCAGGACGATGCGCTGCGGGAACGAGCTGCAGCTCAACTTCGGGAGACTAATCAGGACTTTAGTATGTGGTTTATTGAGAAAGAGCGGGACGAGGTTCTGAGGCTTTCTCGTGGAATATCGGCACACCTTCGGGCAGCTAACACGATCAGTCCTGTCAATATGAGTGAGTTTGAGGAGCGCAGACTGCAACTGGACAAAGCGCTGGAATGTTGCAATGTGCTCCAAGACGAACTGAACTATATTGCAAAAGTTCTGCCTGCTGACAAAAACAAATACACGCGCATTGTATTGAAGCTTGAGAAAGACTTCAACCTCATTAAAAAATTGCGGCAATCTGATAACGGGCGTTTCCTACCGCACATTCAGGCGGCCGCAAAGTCCGAATAACAACAATTGGGTAGCCTTTGAAAAGTTTCGTCTACGTACTTCGCGAATGTGAACAACAACGGTAATGCGAACTACAACAACGCTTCGAATGAGAATGGCGTTCGTCCCGATTTCACATCCGTGCATTATGGACAGGATTCCCTGCACGGCAATGAGAAAGGAAAGGCTATCCGTTCGGGAGATAACCCGATGAATGATAACTGTGACGGTTCCGGTTATGACCGATGAACTTACAGCGCAGTTTATGAGGCAAAATGAATCCTTATTACGACGCAAACGTTCTCTATGATGCGGGAGACCGCGCAATGAATGGCTCCCAGTTTAAGTATGCTTCGAAACTTTATAAGTTGAATCAGCTTCTCATCACAGCAAAATTACAGAAGGCACTTCAAAATGGAACTTACCATCCGAAAGGGAGTATGAAGTTCCGATATCGTGAGCGAGGAAAGGAACGCCTCATTTCCAGCATCGTGACCCCTGACAAGGCGGTGAATCATGTAATTTGTGACGAGGTGCTGACTCCATATCTACAAAAGTTTCTACAGTACGACAATTCGGCATCTCAGAAGGGGAAAGGCGTAGCATTTCATCGAAGGCGTTTTGAAAATGACCTGCGTAACTACTACCGCGAAGAAGGTACGAATGAAGGGTATGTGCTTTTTATCGACTTCAGCGGGTATTATGCGAACATTCAGCATGAACCGTGTAAGGCGGTGCTTCACGAGCTACTCGAAAAGAGCGGTCTAAGTGATGAACTTCGGCTTATCACCGAGGACTTGATGGATGAGATTTTCAAGACGTTCGAGATGGATGTCAGCCGATTCTCGGACGAGGACATTGAAGCCATGATGAATGGCAAGGTTGACCCTTTTATGAACATGGGCGTGCCGAAAGAGCTTTTGACCGGTGAAAAGATGCTGGCAAAGGGAGCCGATATCGGCAACCAGCTGGCGCAAAACATTGGTATCACATTTCCTTACCGAATCGACAACTATTGTAAAATCGTCTGCGGCATGAAGCATCAAGGCCGCTATTCTGACGATATGCATATCATCCATCGAAGCAAAGAGGTGCTTCTGGGAGTTTTGGAAGGCATCAAGAAAATTGCAGCAGAGTATGGATTGATTCTCAATGAGAAAAAGACACATATCTGCAAACTTTCCAGCGACTACCGTTACCTTCAGGTAAAGTACACGTTGCTTCAAAATGGAATCGTTGTTCGGCGGATTCACCCAAAAGCAATCACAAGAGAACGCCGTAAACTAAAGGCTTATAAGCGCCTGCTGGACAAAGGAATCGTAACCATGGAAGAAATTGATGGCTATTTTCGCTCCTGGCTCAGCGGGAACTACAAGTATATGAGCCGCGACCAAATCTATAAGATGAACAGCCTGTACGTGAAGCTGTTCGGAAGGAGTGTAACATGGAAGAAAGGGCATGGAAGGTTACGTTGGCTGATGGCACATCCCTCGGCAGCCTGAAGCTGAACGGTAACAACTTCATCAGTACCACCGAAGTCACCAAAGAGATGTTCGAGGACAATCTGACAGAAGTGACCATCGAGGGCGGTGACACCATCGAGAAGCATGAGAACATGGAACTAGTGCAGATCAGCAAGATGGGCGAAGAGTGGTGGTTCATCCTGCGGGATATTCCGGCAGAGGAACTGGAGCAGATGGCTCTGAAGGCACAGCTGGATTATCTGAGCATGATGGTTGACCCCGAGCTGTAAGGAGGAGTTCAAAATGGCAAATCACAGTAAGAAGTTCAATGATGTGCGTTCCTACTACAAGTACCACATGTGGAAGAAGCGGCAGGTCGTGAATGCCGTGAAACAGGGCTGGATCACGGAGTACGAGTACGAGGAGATCACCGGCGAAAGCTATCCCGTACAGAAAGAGGAAGAAGTGGCCGTGGCAGCCGCGCCGGTTACTGAGACTCCTCAGGTTCCTGTTACGGCGGAGACCGAGAGCAACGCTAAGGGTGCAAGTGAGGAAGCAGATGTGACCTCCGAGGAATAAGGAGGGTATATGAGCATCGAAGCATATTCTCTTCTGAAGAACGGCAACCTGAAGCTCTCGGAACACTTCAAAGTTCGGGAGTTTTATTGTCGAGACGGCTCTGACCCGATTTTCGTGGATACAGAGCTTGTGGAGATTCTGGAGAAGATTCGTACCCACTTCAACAAGCCTGTGACCATCACGAGTGCATTCCGCACGGCAAGCTGGAACGCTAAACAGAAGAATGCCGCCAAGTACAGCCAGCACCTCTATGGCAAGGCGGCGGATATTCAGGTGCAGGGTATCAGCGTGGAGCAGGTCTATGCCTACGCGGACAAGCTGCTTGCGGGCAGGGGAGGTGTAGGCATCTATCCTCCCGGCCTTGGAAGAGCAAACGGCTGGGTGCACGTGGATGTGCGCAAAGAAAAGAGCCGGTGGAGGGGGTGATGCCAATGCAGAGTATTCTTTCCTTCATCAGCGCTCACTGGATGGAATGGGCAATCGGATTACTTAGTTTTGGCTGGGGCTATCTCATCAAAAAGATGACCGAGTACAAGAACATCAAGGACGGTTTGCTCGCCATCATGCACGATCGGCTGTATCAGATGTCTACCTTCTTTCTCAAAGAGGGGTACATTAACACGTCGGCTCTGAAAAATCTGGAATACCTTTATAATAGTTATCATGCTCTTGGCGGAAACGGCACTGGTACAGAACTGTACACCCGCGCCAAGGGGCTGCCAATCAAGGAGGACTAACATATGAATACGCATATTGTAACGAACCGCAGCATCTCGGCTGGTACCATCGCACGAACTGCTGTTCTGCTGCTGGCCCTGACCAACCAGGTGCTTTCTGCTCTGGGTAAGCCGGTTCTTCCTATCGAAAGTGCTCAGCTGGAGCAGTTGGTAAGTGTCGGTATCACGACCGTGGCTTCTCTCGTGGCCTGGTGGAAGAACAACTCGTTCACGCAGGAGGCTCTGGCCGCTGATGTGGAATACGAGCGCCAGCGGAAGCTGAACGGGAAATAATTGATATTTGAGGCGAGGAAGAGAAAAGGGCAAACAATATCCTGACTGAATGTTTTTCTCCGACCACCTGAAATAATTTCATCTGACACTCATCGTTGACCCGATAGGTCTGTTTTAGATTGGAGTGGCCGGTAAGATGAAGAAAGACCCTGTGATATTTATGCTGGCCCTCTAGGGCTGCCATGAAAATTACAGGGTCTTTTATTTTTGCCCTAGAAAATGTTGCAATTTGAGCGTAGAAGTCGTATACTGGCAGCATAATGAATCATTTGCACGCACACCGATAAATACAGAGATTTTTGACTGAATTTATTGCCTACCTATTATATACCAGTTCCTGCGGGATGCCATCCTGCTCACCATGAACGAGCCGGAGTACATCAACGCTGTGACCAAGCGCCTGTACCCAGAGATCGCTAAAAAGAACGGCACTACCGCCAGCCGGGTGGAGCGCGCCATCCGCCACGCCATCGAGGTGGCATGGGACAGGGGAGACGTGGATACCCTCAACAGCTACTTTGGCTATACCATCCATAACCTGCGGGGAAAACCTACCAACTCGGAGTTCATTGCGATGATAGCCGATAAGATGCGGCTGGATAAGCGGCAGCGGGTGGGGTAACATCTGCAAATTGAAAATACGGCTGATTTGAGCACTGCTTTTGAAAAGCGTGATAAAAACTAAATTAACAGAAGAGCCGCAGTCGGGGATTTTCTTCCCGGCTGCGGCCTTTTGAATATGCGGATATTATTAGATGTTTCATTTTTGTGATTGAGTGCTCTCCTCTTTCCTTTCAGCAATATACGCCACAAGGTCATACACCAACCTCTTTTCCTGCTCGTTCATGCCACGCAGTACTATCTGTTCTTGTGATTCAAGCCCTAAAATATCGTCTGTGGTCGTATGAAATAGCTGTGCAAGGGCTATCAAATACTGTGCTGTGGGTGCAGAAAGTTCCATTTCCCAAGCGTTGACACTGGCGCGCGTAACGCCCAGCTTGCGAGCAAGGGCAGCTTGTGAAAGCCCGGTATTCTCCCGAAGACGCTTGATATTGTCTGAAATCATGTTGTTCACCTTCCTGCATCTACTTTACTATACAGCTTTTGATATTAAATTATCTAAACGAGTATAGTTTTATTGACGTTCGGTTGGATGAAGCGTATAATAAAAGTACGGATATTTACCTTTTAGGAAAGGAATCATCGAAATGAAACGAAAAATTGCTTTGGCGATTGGGACTTCTCTACTATGTATTGCAATCCTTACAGGTTGTAACTCGTCAGTTGCTGCCGAAGATGCTTTTTCCGCTGCAAATAGCGGTGATACCGAAAATGCACAAAAGCTTTATACGAATATCATTGATAATAGTTCTGAGCAAAAAGAGCAACTAAACAAATTATTAAGTGCCGAATTTGAGCAATTACTGGATAACTACAACCATGAAGAACTGACTGACGACCAAGCAAAAGAAGAATTTAAAAAGTATTCGGAGGCATTTGAGGGAATTGAGTCTGTTGAAACAGCACGAGAAAACTTGAAAGAACTTATCGACTCCAAAAAATCTTTCAAATCTGCAAAAGAGTCCGAAGCAGAAGAAAATTATGGACGCGCATACGCTGAATATCGGCATGTTAGTGCTTTGGATATTAATTATGATGAGGCGCAAAAGCAAATGGATGTATGCCTGAGCGCCTTTGAATCGGAAATTCTAAGACTTTGTGAGGAACAAGCATATTATAAAGCAATTTCTAATACCATCGATTTAATGGAGGAGCTTGGTATTAGTATGCCGATGTCAGACGATGATACACTTGGTATTGATGATTGCTTTTTGTTTATCGCTAAACAAATGGCAGAATCGTGTGGTTTTGAAAATGCTCAAGCATCAATGCAAGAAAACATTGCAAACGGACGCTTCCATGACCATTTCTATGATATAAATATTGGGTGCGATTCTTTGAACGGTACATCACTGGAAAGGATCTCTAACAAAAAGATAATAGACAGCTATGCACAATTGGATAGTCTTTTCAATGATACCTTTATGACAGCATGTGTATTCAAAGGGTTTTATATCACTTTAGGCGACATTCATAGTAATGGAAAATGGTATGATGTTTTTATTTGTGATGGCATGGAAAGTGATGTTACTGTAAGAAGTGATGCCGAAAGAGGACCTTTTAATGCAACAATGAAATCGAAATTTGATAACTGGGGCAAGAGCTCAAACAATAGTACAAAGAATAATGAGAGCACTTCTGGTGGTAATGTTACGCAAGAATATCTCAATGCCTTGAATAGAGGACTGTCTTATGCTCAAAATCTTCATATGTCAAAGAAAGCAGTATATGACCAACTGACATCTTCTTATGGAGAAGGCTTCCCGGCGGATGCTGCACAATATGCCATTGATAATATGACGGGCGTAGACTGGAATGCAAATGCCCTCGAAAAGGCAAAGCAATATTATTATAATATGTCGATGTCCAAAAGCGCAGTTTATGACCAGCTTACTTCTGAATATGGTGAACAGTTTACAACGTCCGAAGCTCAGTATGCCATTGACCATCTGAATTAAGACACAGTGACCCAATAAGAGAAAGACCGCAGACGGAACAAATAGCCGTTTGCGGTCTTTCTCTTTGCATTTTCCTTCCCATCTGGTACAATGGTGCAGAAGGGAAGTGACGAAATGCCGGAAGTGGATATGATCCGTGCGCAGCTGTTTGCGCTGCAAGATAAGGAATATCAGGTCTTTTACAGCCGCCTGATGCCCACTCTGCCACCGGAAACGGTGATCGGGGTGCGGGTGCCGCTGCTGCGCAAGCTGGCAAAACAGCTGGCGGATACCCCGGAAGCGGAGGTGTTTCTGCAAGAACTGCCGCATTTTTATTATGAAGAAAACGCTCTCCACGCCTTTCTGCTGGAGTCTGTCCGGGATTACGGCACAGCGCTGGCGGCAACGGAGCGCTTTTTGCCCTATGTGGATAACTGGGCAGTCTGCGATTGCTTCAGCCCCAAGGTGTTTGCGCAGCATAAGCCGGAGCTGCTGCCTGCTATCCGGCGCTGGCTGGGCTCTGACCAAGTGTATACCGTGCGCTACGGGATCGGGATGCTGATGCGGTATTATCTGGACGATGCCTTCCGGCCGGAATATCTGGCTTGGGTGGCGGCGGTGCACAGCGAGGAATACTATGTCAATATGATGCGGGCGTGGTATTTTGCCACTGCACTGGCAAAGCAGCCCGCAGCGGCACTGCCGTGGCTGACCGAAAAGCGGCTGGACGTGTGGACGCACAACAAGACCATCCAGAAAGCAGTAGAAAGCCGCCGCATCCCCCCGGAGCAAAAGCAGGCTTTGCGGGCGCTGCGCATTCGTTCACAAAAGCTTTGCGAAGAACGACGCGTTTGACTGTTTACAATGTGGCGAATTTATTGTAAAATAGAATATAGCAAAAATGCCGGGTCTATCCGGCGAAAGATAAAATAGGTGGTGTTTGGATTATGGCATTGAAATATAAGCGTATCCTTCTGAAGATCAGCGGCGAGGCGCTGGGCGGCGAAAAGGGCATGGGCTTTGACGAGCCCACCATGGACGCCATTTGCGGCGGCGTGAAGAAAGCTCATGAGCTGGGCGTGCAGATCGGCATCGTGGTAGGCGGCGGCAACTTCTGGCGCGGCCGCTCCAGCGGTAAGATGGAGCGCACGCTGGCCGATAAGATCGGTATGCTGGCTACGGTGATGAACGCACTGGCTGTCTCCGATAAGCTGGAGCAGCTGGGTGTGCCCACCGAGGTGTTTACCTCGATCACCATGCCGCAGGTGGCCCCTGCCTTTACCCGCAAGGACGCTCTGCGCGCCATGGATGAGGGCAAGATCGCTGTGTTCGGCGGCGGCACTGGCAACCCCTTCTTCTCTACCGATACGGCTACTGCCCTGCGCGCCGTGGAGGTGAGCGCCGACGTGATGTTCAAGGCGACCATGGTGGACGGCGTTTACGATAAGGATCCCCACAAGTACCCGGATGCCAAAAAGTACGATACCCTTACCTTTACCAAGGTGCTGGAGGATCAGCTGGCCGTTATGGACGGTACCGCAGCTACCCTGTGCCGCGACAACAAGCTGCCCATTCTGGTGTTTGATCTGGCCGACCCGGACAACATCGCACGGGCTGTGCAGGGCGAGAACGTGGGCACGCTGGTCTACGAGGGCTGAGCATAGCGCCCCGGTGCAACTGCATACGATTGGATAGAGCAGCAGCGGCGCAGTGCGCTGCCTGCATGGATCAATAGAATAAAGAAACAGGAGAACAACGACAATGAGCAGCAACACCAAGGTTTACGAAGATAAGATGAAGAGCTCTGTGGAGCACCTCAGCCGCGAGCTGGCCGCTGTGCGCGCAGGCCGTGCGAACCCCGCCGTGCTGGATAAGGTGGTCGTGGACTACTACGGTGCTCCCACCCCCATCCAGCAGTTGGCCGCTGTGGCCGTCTCTGAGGCACGCACCCTCACCATCACCCCTTGGGACCGCACCCTGCTGCGCCCCATCAGCAAGGCAATCATGGCCAGCGATGTGGGCATCACCCCCATTGATGACGGCGTTACCATCCGCCTGAACTTCCCCGCACCCAACGAGGAGCGCCGCAAGCAGCTGGCCAAGGAGGTCTCCAAGCTGGGTGAGGACGCCAAGGTTGCCGTGCGTAACGTGCGCCGCGACGCTATGGATAAGGCTAAGGCCATGAAGAAGGCCGGCGAGCTGACCGAGGACACCCAGAAGACCATGGAAGAGGATGTCCAGAAGCTGACCGATAAGTATATCAAGAACATTGATGCTGCCGTGGAAGAAAAGCAGAAGGAGATCATGGCCGTCTGATCCGCAGCACACAATAACAACTGGGAGGTGCCGTGCGCTGGTGAAAGGTGCGCGGCACTTTTTGCAGGGCAGCCCTGCTGCCGGGAGGTATAAATGGCACACCCCAAAGAATTTGCCGAGGGGCTTTCCATCGGCATCATCATGGACGGCAATGGCCGCTGGGCGAAAAACCGCGGCCTGCCCCGCACCGCAGGACACAAAAAAGGTGCGGCGGTGTTCAAGGATATTGCCAACTACTGCGATGAACTTGGCGTAGCATCGGTGTATTTCTATGCTTTCTCTACCGAGAACTGGAAGCGCCCGCTGGAAGAGGTGGGTGCCATCATGAAGCTGTTCGCCCAGTACCTCATCGAGGGCTTTGATTACAAGAACCGCAATATCCGCATCAAGTTCTTGGGCGACCGCACCGCGCTGGACCCCAAGCTGCAAAAGATGATGAATGAACTGGAAGGGGACTCTGCCTGCAAGACCGGCATGACCCTGAACATCGCCATCAACTACGGCGGCCGCCCGGAGATCGTGCGGGCAGCGCAGCAGCTGGCCGCAAAGGCTGTGGCAGGCGAGATCCGCCCCGAGGACATCAACGAGCAGATGATGAGCGATGCCATGTATACCGCCGGACAGAAGGACCCGGACTTTATCCTGCGTCCCAGCGGCGAAAAGCGGCTGTCCAACTTTATGCTCTGGCAGGCCGCCTATTCGGAACTGGTGGAGATGGATGTGCTCTGGCCGGACTTTACCCGTGCCGATCTGGATACCGCCATTGAAGAGTTCAACCACCGCAGCCGCCGGTTCGGCGGCATCTGAGCGGTTCAGTAACCGTATTGCAAACCCTGCACCTAAGGTGCAGACCCGACAGACCCGGTACTTCCTCGGGTCGGAATGCGTTGCCCTGCAAGGGGCTGCTGCCGGAAGAACAAAGGAGATCAAACCTATGAAAACACGCATTATTACTGCGATCGTGGGCATTCTGGTGCTCATTGGCGTGATGTTTACCTTCAACACCATGGTGTTCAATCTGGTGATCGCAGCCATCACCCTGATCGCCATCCACGAGATTTACAGCGCCCTCGGCTTTGAAAAAAAGGACTGGCTCATGTACGCAGTGCTGGTACCCTACACATTGCTGGTCATGCTTTCCAGTTACAGCGCCATGCGCAAGCTGGTCATGCCCATGTCTTTTGTGCTGGTCACCTTTTTTGCCATCTATCTGGTGGTGCGCAACGGTACCATCAGCTACCAGAAGGCCAGCGGTCTTTTGGTGTTTTCGGGCATCGTGATCTTCTGCTTCTACTCCTTCATCCTGCTCAAGGAGCGTCTGCCGGTGGAAAAATTTGGCTATGACGCGGTTTTCTTTATTTTGCTCATTCTCTGCTTTGCATGGGGCGGCGATACCTGTGCCTATTTTGCAGGCCGCGCCTTCGGCAAGCATAAGCTGTGCCCGGTGGTCAGCCCCAAAAAGACGGTGGAGGGTGCCATCGGCGGCGTGCTGGGCACCATGGTGTTCGGCGTGGTCGCCACCCTCATCTACTCCATAGCGGCAAACCGCATGGAGGCCTTTACCCGCTCTAATATCGGCGTTTCCATGTATGTGATTATCGCGCTGCTGGGCTGTATCGCCGCTGTGCTGGGCATCTACGGCGACCTGTTTGCCAGCGTGGTCAAGCGCCAGTGCGGCATCAAGGACTACGGCACCATCTTCCCGGGGCACGGCGGCATTCTGGACCGCTTTGACAGCGTGATGTTCATCGCGCCCTTCGTGACCATGGTCATTACCGCCGTGTTCTACGCCTGATACAGGGGAGGAAACTATTATGTCTAAAAAAATTACGCTGCTGGGTTCTACCGGCTCCATCGGCACCCAGAGTCTGGATGTCATCCGCGCTCAAGGGTACGAGGTCTACGGTCTCTCTGCCCATAGCCATGTGGAAAAGCTCTTACAGCAGATCGAAGAGTTCCACCCGAAATACGTCTGCATGACCGACCCGGACGCCGCCGCAAAGCTGGACGCTGCGCTGGCAGGCCGGGCAAATGCGCCCAAGCTGCTCACCGGCCCGGAGGGGCTGAAGGAGCTGGCTGCGCTGGACGGCCCGGATGTGGTGCTGAACAGTGTGGTGGGCATTGCCGGCCTTGGTGCCAGCCTGTGCGCCATCGAAAGCGGCCACGATCTGGCACTGGCCAACAAGGAAAGCCTTGTCACCGGCGGTCATCTGGTCACGCAGGCTGTGGAAAAGCACGGCGTGCAGCTGCTGCCCGTGGACAGCGAGCACTCCGCCATCTTCCAGTGCCTGCAGGATAAGGAAAGCGCTCCCAGCCTGACCAAAATTCTGCTCACAGCCTCCGGCGGCCCCTTTTTCGGCATGACCACCGAGCAGCTGCGCGGCAAGACCCGCGCAGACGCCCTCAAGCACCCCAACTGGAACATGGGCGCTAAGATCACCATCGACTCCGCCACCCTGATGAACAAGGGTCTGGAGCTCATCGAGGCCGTATGGCTCTTCGGTCTGCCCCCGGAAAAAATTCAGATCGTGGTGCAGCGCCAGAGCGTCGTCCACTCTGCGGTGCAGTTCAGCGATAATTCGATCATTGCCCAGCTGGGTGTGCCGGATATGCGCATCCCCATCCAGTACGCCCTGACCTACCCCAAGCGTGTGCCGGGCGTAGTGCCGGAGCTGGACTTTACCACCCTGAAGCTGCTCACCTTCGATGTGGCTGACGAAGAGACCTTCCGCTGCCTTGCCGCCTGCAAAAAGGCCATCCGCAAGGGCGGTCTTGGCCCCTGCGCCGCCAACGGTGCCAACGAGGAAGCCGTTAAGCTGTTCCTTGAGGATAAGATCGGCTTTTTGGATATCGGCCGTCTGGTGGAAGCTGTTGTGGACAGCGACAGCTTTGGCGGCGACTATACGCTGGCAGACGTGTACGAGTGCGACCGCATGGCGCGCGCATTCGTGCGGGCACACCTGTAACGCTTTATCAGCAATATACGCCTTGGCGCTGTTTTTGTAATGGCTCCGGGACGCTGTGGGAGAACGAATGTCATTTATTATCACCATTCTTGCCGCGCTGCTCGTGTTCAGTGCGGTGATCGCCATCCACGAGTTCGGGCATTTTACTGTGGCAAAGCTCTGCGGCATTCAGGTCAACGAGTTTTCCATCGGCATGGGACCGGTGCTCTGGAAAAAGAATCATAAAGGCACCCAGTACAGTCTGCGTGCCCTGCCTGTGGGTGGCTTTGTAGCGCTGGAAGGGGAGGAAAGCCCCGAAAGCCAGCAGGCAGAAGCTGCCCATACTGTGCAGGAGCAGCCCGCCCCGGAGACGGAAGCGTCTGTGCAGCCCACCGGCGTCCCCCTGAATGAAGCACCGGTTTGGCAGCGGGCACTGGTCATGGTAGCCGGTGCTGTCATGAATTTCGTGCTGGGCTTTGTGGTGCTGGTGTTTTTGATCGCCGCCCAGAATGAGCCTATCACCAGCAAGACCATCTACGCCATTCAGGACGGTGCCCTCTGCGGGCAGACCGGCCTGCAGGCGGGGGACAAGGTTCTGGCGGTGAACGGCCGCCGCTGCTTTGTGGCCAACGATATCCTGTACGAGCTGGTGCGCACCCAGTCTTACAGCGCAGATTTTACCGTCCTGCGGGATGGCCAAAAGGTGCAGCTGCCGGGGGTGCAGTTCGACACATGGCAGGACGAACAGGGTGAGACCCACATGAGCATCGGTTTTTCCGTCTATGGACTGGAAAAGACCCCCGGTAACGTGCTGCGGGAGGCGGGCAACAGCGTGCTGTATTATGGGCGCATCGTGTTCACCTCCCTTGTGGACTTAGTGCGCGGGCGGGAGAGCATCAACAACCTCTCCGGCCCGGTGGGTATCGTGTCGGCCATCGGGCAGGCCGCCAGCTACGGCTGGCAGGACCTGTTGGAACTGCTGGCGCTGATTACCGTCAACCTTGGCATCCTCAACCTGCTGCCCTTCCCGGCGCTGGACGGCGGCAAGGTAGTATTTTTGATCATTGAAGGCGTTACCGGCCATGCAGTGCCGGAAAAGCTGCAAAGCGTGCTCACCCTTGCAACCTTCGGGCTGCTGTTCGGGCTGATGATCTTTGCAACCTACAACGATATTCTCCGGCTTATTACCGGGACAGTATAAGAAAGGGGAACCCTTATGCGGCAGAAAAAACGTGAAGTGAAGATCGGCAATGTGACCATTGGCGGCAGCAACCCTATTGCGGTGCAGACCATGCTCAATGTGCCGGTGGAGGACATCGAGGGCAATGTGGCACAGGCTAAGCGGTGCGAAGCCGCTGGCTGTCAGATTTTGCGGGTGACCTGTCCCAGCCCGGCAGATGCAAAGTGCATCGAGGCCGTCAAAAACGCAGTGAACATCCCCATCGTGGCAGATATCCACTTTGACTATAAGGCTGCGCTGGCCTGCGCGGACGTAGGCGTAGATAAGATCCGCATCAACCCGGGCAATATCGGCGATGATGACCGGGTAAAGGCAGTGGTGGATGCCTGCCAGCAGAAGAATATCCCCATCCGCATCGGCGTCAACGGCGGCAGTCTGGAAAAGCACATTCTGGCCCGCTACGGCGCACCCACCCCGGAAGCTATGGTGGAAAGCGCTTTGTACCATGTGCGGCTGCTGGAAAAGTTCGATTTTAACAACATCGTTATCTCCATCAAAAACTCCAACGTGCCCCGCATGATGGAAGCCTACCGCCAGCTCAGCGCCGTCACCGACTACCCGCTCCATGTGGGCGTCACCGAGGCCGGTACCTACCAGATGGGTCTGCTGAAAAGCGGCATGGGCATCGGCGGGATGCTGCTGGAGGGCATCGGCGATACCATCCGCGTGTCGCTGGCTGCCGAGCCGGAAAAAGAGGTGGAGGCAGGCTTCAACATCCTGCGCGCCGTGGGCTTCCCGGTCACCGGACCGGAGGTCATCACCTGCCCCACCTGCGGACGCACCCAGTACCCCTGCACCGAGATCGCCAACGAGGTGGAAAAGCGGCTGCAGGGCTACAAAAAGTCCATCAAGGTGGCCGTGATGGGCTGCGTTGTCAATGGCCCCGGCGAAGCCCGCGAAGCTGATATCGGCATTGCGGGCGGCAAGGGCGAGGCTGTGCTGTTCATCCATGGCAAGCCCATCAAAAAGCTGACCGGCGATAACATTCTGGATCAGTTCATGGACGAGATCTATAAATTGTAAGCATTCTTTTCGCTACTGCCACACCCGCAAAAACGGGTGCGGCAGTTTGTGCTGTAAAGAACCCACCAAAAAGGAGTACCATTTGTGAAACCACTTGTTTCCCAGCTGTGGCCGCAGTTTATGGCGGACCCGGATTTTGCGGCCTGCTTCGGGCAGGTGATCGTGGAGCACGCCCGGATGCTGCGGCAGGACCGGCAGGTCGAGTTTACTTTGCGCAGCGCCGCCCCGCTGGATCAGAACCTCTGCGCCCGGCTACTGGCTTCCCTGCAGCCGGACTACGAGGGCTTTGAACTGAAGATCAAGAACCTGTTCGGCTATGCCATGCTGGACGAGCACGCTTTGCGCATCCTGCTGGAGGACATGAAGCGGGACGGTGTGCCCATCAACGGCTTTCTGGACAGGAGCAGCATTACCATCACCGGGCAGAACATCACAGTGGGGGTGTGCCACGGTACAAAGTTTTTGCAGGAGATGGGCTTTGAAGAACTGCTTGCAAAGCGCGTTGCCGAGCATACCGGCGTTACCCCCAAGGTGACGCTGCAAAGCGCAGTGACTGCGGCGGAGCAGCAGCAGATGGAGGAAAAGCTGGAGCGCAAGATCGCACCGCCGGTGGTCAAATTCGAGAAAAAGAACACCGCACCGTCTATCAAGGTGGAGGGGCTCAACCTTACCGACAAGCCGGTTACCATCTTCCACGGCAAAATGTTCACCCCCAAAAACCTTACGCCCCTCAAGGATCTGGGCGGCGAGGGCGGCAAGTGCATGATCTGGGGCGATGTGTTCTTTACCGAGGTCAAGGGCAACTACCGCAAGATCTACACCGTGTCTATCACCGACTATACCGGCTCGATCAACCTGAAAGTCCGTGCACAGGAAGGGGAGGACTGCTCCAAGTGGGAGGGCATTGGCAAGGGCAGCACGGTCATTGTGCGGGGCGACTGCTCCTACGATAAATACGAGCACGACTACATCGTGTACCCCTACGATGTGCTGATCGTGGAGCGCAAAAAGCGGGAGGATACTGCCCCGGAAAAGCGGGTGGAGCTGCATCTGCACACCAAGCTTTCCAGCATGGACGGCTTCTGCGACCCCGGCGGCATCGTCAAGCTGGCGCACCGCATGGGACACCCCGCCATTGCCATCACCGACCACGGCGTGTGTCAGGGCTATCCGGAAGCCATGCTGGCAGCCGATGACATCCACAAAAAAGACCCGGATTTCAAGCTCATCTACGGCTGCGAGGCCTATTTTGTGGACGACATGGTGCCCTGCGTTTACGGCGTAAAGGATCAGCCGCTGGACGGCGAGTTCTGCGTGTTTGACACCGAGACCACCGGTCTTGACCCCGGGGTAGAGTACCTTACCGAGATTGGCGCGGTCATCATCCGCAACGGCGAGGTGGTGGAGGAGTTCGATACCTTCGTCAAGCCCGGCAAGCCCATCACCCCCAAGATCACCGAGCTGACCGGCATCACCAACGAGATGGTAGCGGACGCCCCCAGCGAAAAGGAAGCGCTGGAAGCTTTTCTTGCCTTTGCGGGCGACCGCATTCTGGTGGGACACAACGTCCACGCCTTTGATATGCGCTTTCTGCGGGCAGCTGCCAAGCGCAGCGGCATCAAGCTGGAGCCTACCTATATTGACACCCTGACCATGGCGCAGACTATGTACCCGGGCCTGCACAATTATAAGCAGGGCACCATCAATAAGCATCTGGAACTGCCCGCCTACGAGGCGCACCGCGCCTGCGAGGACTCCGCTGCACTGGGACGCATCTTCTGCGTGATGCTGAACGACTTAGCGGAAAAAGAGGTAACGAAGGTCAGCGAAATCAACACCGGTCTTGGCGGCAACCGTGAGGTGCTGAAAAAGAAATACTACCACCTGATCATTCTGGTCAAAAACCAGATGGGTCTGAAGAACCTGTACAAAATCGTCAGCGAGGCACACGTCAACTACTTCTTCAAAAAGCCCCGCGTGCCCCGCAGTCTGCTGAACAAGTACCGGGACGGCCTGCTGCTCACCAGTGCCTGTGAGGCAGGCGAGCTGTACCGCGCCATCGTGGACGGCACCAGCTACGAGGAACTGAAAAAAATCGCCGCCTACTACGATATTCTTGAGATCCAGCCGCTGGGCAACAACGCCTATATGGTGCGGGACGGCAAGGTGGACAGCGAGGAACGGATCAAGGAGTTCAACCGCACCGTTATCAAGCTGGGTGATGATCTGCACAAACCGGTCATTGCCACCGGCGACGTGCACTTTACCGAGCCGGAGGATGCGATCTATCGCGCTGTATTACAGGCGGGCAACGGCTTTAAGGATGCCGACAATCAGCCGCCGCTGTTCTTCCGCACCACGCAGGATATGCTGGCGCAGTTCTACTATCTGCCCAAGGAAAAGGCCTACGAGGTGGTAGTAAAGAACCCCCGCAAGATCGCCGCCATGATCGACAACAACGTGCGCGCCATCCCCCGGGGCACCTACCCGCCCAGCATCGAGGGCGCAGAGCAGCAGCTCCGCGATGCCACGTGGGAGCACGCCAAGCGGGATTACGGAGACCCCTTGCCCGAGATCGTGGAAAAGCGGCTGCAAAAGGAACTGGACTCCATCTGCGGCCACGGCTACGCGGTTCTGTACGTCATTGCGGTCAAGCTGGTGGCCTACTCCAATGCGGGCGGCTATCAAGTGGGCAGCCGTGGCTCTGTCGGCTCCTCCGCTGTGGCGCACTTCTCCGGCATTTCGGAGGTAAACAGCCTGCCGCCCCACTACCGCTGCCCCAAGTGCAAGCACAGCGAGTTTATCACCGACGGCAGCGTGGATGATGGCTTTGACCTGCCGGACAAAAACTGCCCCCAGTGCGGCACCCGGATGCTGGTGGATGGACACGACATCCCCTTCGAGACCTTCCTGGGCTTCTACGGCGATAAGGAACCGGATATCGACCTGAACTTCTCCGGCGAGTACCAGTCCAACGTGCACCGCTATACCGAGGAGCTGTTCGGCAAGGCCAACGTGTTCAAGGCCGGCACGGTGTCCGGTATTCAGGATAAAACGGCCTACGGCTACGTTAAAAAATATCTGGACGAGCGGCAGCGCACCGTGAACCACGCCGAGGAAAACCGCCTGACGCTGGGCTGCACCGGTGTCAAGCGCACCACCGGCCAGCACCCCGGCGGCATGGTGGTCGTGCCGGACACCTACGAGATCTACGATTTTTGTCCCATCCAGCACCCGGCGGATGACGTGGCGGGCGGTCTGTTGACCACCCACTTCGAGTTTAAGTACCTACACGACACCCTGCTCAAGCTGGACGAACTGGGCCACGATATGCCCACTTTCTACAAGTATTTTGAGGAATACACCGGCATCCCGGTGGACAGCATCCCCATGAACGACCCCAAGGTGTACAGTCTGCTGACCAGTCCGGAAGCGCTTGGTGTGACCCCGGAACAGATCGACAGCCAGACCGGCACCTTCGGCATCCCGGAGATGGGCACGAACTTCGTGCGCGGAATGTTGGTGGAGGCACGGCCTAAGAATTTCTCCGAGCTGATCCAGATCTCCGGTCTGTCCCACGGCACGGACGTGTGGACGGGCAACGCGGACGAGCTGATCCGCAGCGGCACCTGCACCATTGCAGAGGTCATCGGCTGCCGTGACAGTATCATGCTGTACCTGCTGCGCAAGGGGC
>OFME01000069.1_pt1 | contig 82148 bp, 81 predicted proteins | sample 1541381 | NCBI WGS metagenome assembly OFME01 (sample SAMN04209243, study PRJEB22552) | human gut metagenome | biome: gut; material: feces | host: Homo sapiens | place: USA: Oklahoma
AAAAACTGCACCTCCAAAAGTTGTTTTTTGTCCAACTTTTGGGGTGCAGTTCAATATCCATAAACTGCTTTTTATTTATAATTATATATTATTTTTCTAACATATCGTTTTTAATCATATATTCAGCGATTTGAAGTGCATTTAATGCTGCACCTTTTCTAATCTGGTCACCGCAAAGCCATAAATTTACAGCATTAGCTACAGAATAATCTTTGCGGATACGTCCTACATAAACATCATCTTTACCAGATGTCATAAGAGGCATTGGATATTCCATTTCTGCTGGATCATCTTGAACTGTTACACCATCAAATTTTGCCAAAGCTTCTTTGATAGCATCTAAGCTTACTTCTTTTTCAAGTTCTACGTTAACAGATTCAGCATGGCTACGATATACAGGTACACGAACTGTTGTTGCTGTAATACCGATTTCATTATCTTCTAAGATTTTATGTGTTTCATTGATCATTTTCATTTCTTCTTTAGTGTAAAGATTATCTTGGAACACATCAATCTGTGGAATTAAGTTAAATGCAATCTGATAATGTTTTGGCAGAGAAGCACCTGGTAAAATATTAGCTACTACTTCTTTACCTTCTACAATAGCTTGTACTTGGTCTTCAAGTTCTGCCATAGCTTCTTTACCGCCACCAGAAACAGCCTGATAAGTAGATACTACAATACGTTTAATTCTTGCTAAATCATAAATTGGTTTTAATGCCATTACCATGATGATAGTGGAACAATTTGGATTTGCAATAATACCTTTATGACGAGCAATAGCCTGTGGGTTTACTTCTGGAACAACGAGTGGAACTTCTGGATCCATGCGGAATGCACTGGAGTTATCGATTACTACTGCACCAGCTTTTACAGCAGATGGAGCAAATGTTTTACTTGCAGCACCGCCAGCAAAAAGAGCAATATCAATATTTTCAAAAGAATCATGAGTTGCTTCTTCTACTGTATATTCTTTACCCATGAATTGAAATTTTTTACCAGCAGAACGATGAGATGCTAATAATTTTAATTCATTAAAAGGGAAATTTCTTTCTTCAATAAGATTTAAAAATTCTTGACCTACGGCACCTGTTGCTCCTAAAATCGCCACATTATATTTTTTCATTTATATCACCTATCCAATATTAATAATTAGTCCATAATATTATCTAAATTGCAAGTAAGTCCTGCATTAAGACCCATGATTTTTTTACAAGCAAGTACAACACCTGGCATGAAAGAAGTACGGTCAATAGAATCATGACGAATAGTCAAAGTCTGTCCTAAGCCACCAAAAATAACTTCCTGATGAGCTACATAGCCTGGAAGACGTACACTATGAATTCTCATACCATCATATTCTGCCCCTCTAGCACCAGCTAATTTTTCTTTTTCATTTTCATGACCTTGTTTATGGCTTTCACGAACTTGTTTAATCATTTCAGCAGTAACAAGAGCTGTTCCTGATGGAGCATCAAGTTTATTATCATGATGAAGTTCAATGATTTCTACATCTGGCATATATTTTGCTGCTTCGCAAGCCATTTTCATCATAAGCACAGCACCGATAGCAAAATTAGCTGCAATAAAGCAAGGTGTATTATTTTCTTTTCCTAAAGCATCTAATTGAGCTTTTTGTTCATCAGTGAGTCCAGTTGTACCAATTACAGGACGAACATGATTTTTAATAGCGATACTTGCAGTATTAAATACTACAGATGGCTGAGTAAAATCTACCATAACATCTGGATTTGTTTCTTTAATAGTAGCTTCTAAATCAGTGGATACAATAACACCAGTTTTTCCACAACCAGCTTTATCACCAGCGTCCATACCACCAACTATATCTACAGCTCCAACGAGCTTTAATTCACTATCTTTCATTACAGCATCAACTACGGTACTACCCATACGACCACAAGCACCATTTACAATAACTTTAATCAAAATAATTCATCTCCTAGTAAATTATACAATTTTAACTATGAACAATATTATAATGGGAAAAGACTTTAAAATCAATAGATTTAATCTTAAATATGGACTTTTTTATGCTGTTTTTCTCTCTTTTCTCCTGTTATAGTACCATATTGCACCATAAATAATACATACTAACACTATTACAATCATTAAACGGTCTAAGTTATTTTTATAGTTAACTACATCATGACCTATTACTACTTCAAGTGCAGTAGAGGGAAACTTTCCAATCAAATTTGCCAAAGCATAATCTTTTAAACTAATGCGACTAACAGCACCAAGTGCAGTCAATATTCCAGAAGGAAAATATGGCATAGCACGTAAAATTAACATTATTTTAAATCCATTTTTGCCACTGAATTCATCTGCTTTTTTCAGATATTTAGATTTAGCAATTAACTTTTCTGCTGAAGAACGCAAAATAGTTCTCATCAAAATAAAAGAAATAATAACGCCTGTCGTTTCAGCAAGCCATGATAAAATAATTCCTGGCACTATGCCAAAAAGCAAGCCATTTGCTGTTGATACAAATATTGACGGCAAAAATCCTAAAGCATTTATCAACACATCTAATAAAAAGCTAAATACCATCGCCCATATACCAAATGAAGCGATATAATCCATTGTTTCTTGCATACTACCACTTGTAGCTACACGCCAAAAATCACTATAAAAACTAGGATTTAAAATATAAATAACAACTAATATCGCCACTAACATTAAGACCGTGATTATTTTTATCGTAGACTCTTTCATTAACTTATATCCCTTCTTTATCTCAAAATTTATCTATAAGATATTTACACATCAGAAATCTTTAAAAATCTATGTTTATATTGTAATTCTAATATCTCATTTAACACTTTTTTATCTATGCCATAATCAATAGCTCTTTGAACTTCTACCCTTGCATTGACTAAGACATTTACATCATTTAATACATCTGCAATTTTTAAATCAGGTAAACCATGTTGCATTGAACCAAAAAATTGCCCTGGTCCACGTAATCGCAAATCTTCTTCAGCTAAAACAAAACCATCAGAGATTTTTTCCATGAGATGCAATCGCTCTAGAGAATTTGCATTCTTGCCACGATTAATCAAAATACAATATGAAGCATATTCACCTCTACCAATACGACCACGAAGCTGATGAAGCTGAGCAAGCCCAAAGCGTTCAGCACCTTCAATCACCATGATACTAGCATTTGGCACATTTACACCAACTTCAATTACTGTAGTTGATACTAATACATCTATTTTTCCTGACAAAAATCCCTGTAATAAATCTTCTTTTTCTTTCGGTTTTAATTTACCATGAAGCAAGGCACAATTTAAACCATATAAATAACCTGATGTAAGTTCATCATATATCATTTCTACAGAAACAGCATCACTATTTTCACTTTCTTCAATCAAAGGACAAACTATATAAGCTTGTCTTCCTTTGGCTACTTCATCTTTTACAAATTTATAAATCAAATTTCTTCTATCTGGCATACGCACAAAAGTTCTTATAGGTTTTCTTCCTGGTGGTAATTCCTTGATAAAAGAAACATCTAAATCACCATATACTGTAAGCGTCATCGTTCTAGGAATAGGTGTCGCTGTCATCACCAATACATCTGGTAAAAAATCTTCTCCTTTTCCTTCTAATTTTGCTCTTTGATTTACGCCGAAACGATGTTGCTCGTCAGTTACTACCAAACCTAAATTTTTGAATATGACATTATCTTGTATCAAAGCATGTGTACCAATGACTAAATCTATAGTGCCATCAGCTAAGCCTTCTAATATCTGTCTTTTTTCCTTAACTTTCAAACTGCCAGTCAATAAGCCTACATGTATATTCAACGGCTCTAATAATTCTTTTATCTTGCCATAATGTTGCAATGCTAAAATTTCCGTTGGCGCCATCAAAGCGCCTTGATATCCATTTTCAATAGCTTTTACTAAAGAAAGTATGGCTATTACTGTTTTCCCTGAACCTACATCACCTTGTACTAAGCGTTGCATTTGCACATCTTTTTGCATATCTAAACAGATTTCTTGCCAAACTTTTTCTTGTTCTGCTGTTAAATTAAATGGCAAATTATTTTTTACTGTTTTTACTAATTCACTATTAGATAAAAATTTTATGCCTTTATTTTTTACCTGATGTTGCTTTTTCAACAGTAATAAACCTGCTTGAATTAAAAATAATTCTTCAAAAATTAAACTTTTCTTCGCTTTTTCTAATTCTTGCCTTGTCTGAGGAAAATGTATTTTCTTTATGGCTGTTTGTTTATCCCATAAATCGTATTTTTCACGAATAAAATTGGGTACTACATCTTTCACCAAAATATCTTGCGTACAGACTTGTTCTATTAGATTGCGAAAATCCTTTGGTTTTATATAATCTGGAATTGTATATATGGGCATAAAAGCACAAGAGTTAATATTTTCTTCACTATCTATATTATCGTTATTTATAACGTCAAAAGAAATAATCTGACTTATGGCAAGTTGACCATATCCACCATAGGCATAGCCCACTTTGCCATGTACAAATAAACTACTTTTTTGTACCTTTAATTTCTTTTTTAGATAATCTTGATTAAAAAAATTAAGCTGAACAACACCTGTATCATCAGCTAACATAATCGTTAATAATTTTAAACCTCGCCTTGTATTTTTTTCTGCCATAGCCATAATTCTACCTTGAATATTTACCACTTCACCGACTTTTATTCTGCCGATAGGAACAATTTGACTTTGGTCTTCATAACGACGAGGATAATATGTGATTAAATCATATATATTTTCAATGCCTAATTTTTTTAAAGCCTGTGCTTTTTTAGGACCTACACCTTTTAAAAACTGTATATTTTCTCGTATATCCATTTATTACACCTATCTATAAAAATTAATTTTAATTATAACATATCTAAATATAGACTGCTTTAACTTAATTTTAATCTTATTTTAATTTTTTTGTAATTGATTTTAAACTTAATTATGCTCTAATATGTATTTGAGATGTATTAACAATTTATCTCTAATCTAAAATAAATTTTACAATCTACAAAAATCAGAAGGTGATTTAATGAAATTAATTTCTCGCTTATTGCTTCTATCTTTTTTTGCTTTAGCCGTATTTACCTATATTCTACCTGTAGAAGCTACTTCTACTAATCAAGAAAGTACACAAACCCAACAAGATGAAATAATCGTCAATGGTACTAAAATCAATTCTTACCCTATTATAATTAATAATTGTACATTAGTACCAGCTCGTGATGTCTGCAAAAATTTAGGTTTCACCATATCTTGGGATAGCGACGAACAAACAGCTACCATTAACAGTAAAAATATGAAATCTACTGTAAAAATTGGTCAAGATTTATACACTGCTCAAAGCACTATTGCTCTTGGCATGACTGCACCTATCTCCCTTGGTTCTGGGCCACTGCTCATCAATGACAAATTATACATTCCAGCAGAACTTTTCCGCATTTTACAAGGAAATAATCCAGAAAGCTTGATTTATAATAATCATCAAATCCTTTTAAATACTATTGAATAAATTAAACAGCATTAAGATATATATTTTATATTCTTAATGCTTTTTTTATCTATTTTTTGCAAATTATTTACCTAGATTTAGCTAAAGCTAAATTAAAATTATACATTCACTATATATACTAAAATCAACTTAAAAATATTGCTCAACCGTTAGCAGATTGGAATGTTGATATATGCAAAATTTGTCTCGTCGTAATTTCTTTAAATTAGGTGCTGGTGTTTTAGCTGGAGCTGCACTTTTCGATTTAACAGGCTTAAATCATAAAGCTTTCGCTCAAAAAATAACACCTTCTAATTTTAAAATAAATCCAATTAAATTATCTGATTTACCACCAGCTACAAAAGCACCACTTAACTCACAGCTTGTCAATAATGCTTATGATTACATAATTTCTAGTGTGGAAAAAATAACAGATAATAAGCTTCGTCAACAAACATTAGATTTAATCAAAGATACACGTCCTAAATTTATGCAATTATACACATCTTCTACAGATGTAACTAATATTTACAATGAACTTGCTAATAAAGGCTTGATTGATACTTCCATCATCAGCCCAGAACAATTATTTCCACCACTAAAATCTAATAAAAATCCACAAGATTTCATCTCTGCTCCAGGCAGTGGCTATGCTAGCCATCATTCTTATCCTGGAGGACTTCCAACACATACAGCAGCCAATTTATCTATTTCTGAAGGCGTAGTCAATACTTATAAATTAATCTTTGGTTATGCTGTAAATACTGATATTGTACTTTCTGCTCAAGCTTTACATGATTTGGCTAAACCATGGGTATTCCAATGGAATGAAGATGGAACTTGTCTTCCTGAATATTCCATTGCAGGTACAGGAGCACATCATATTTTAGGGCTTGTTGAAGCTATTTATCGCAATTTACCTGCTGAAGAAATTGTTGCTCAAGCTTGTGCTCATAATCACCCTGGCAGTGATAAAGATGAAGAAAGTGTAGTTAACTGGATTAAAGCAGCAAGTATTATTGCTCAAAAAAATCCTGTAAAATACGGTTTACTTGATAAATCTGGAGATAAATTACCTACACCACAACATCAAGAAGGTTATATTGTCCACTTAGGCGACCATGACTGGGTATTGAGTGGTATTGTTGCTAAAAATACAGTAATTTACCTTAAAGAAATCGCTAAAACTGATTACAATTTCTCCGATAAAGATTTAAATGGTAAATTATTCAATGATTTTAGAAATTATATTGGTGCACAAGTTTCATTTATGTATTTGCATAATCTCATGGCTCAAAATGGTCTTGAAGATGTACGCAATCTTGTTCATCAAATAGTTTTAAAATAAAATATTAAACTCTTACCTATCCCAATGACTCCTCTTATTGTCATTTATATAAAAGCCATAACTCTTTAACCCTTAGAGTTATGGCTATTTTCTTTATCTAAAATTATCAGTGATGTGAAAAGCCTTCTCCTGTTACTTCTCTTGCATCAGAAATAATAAAGAAAGCATTTTTATCTATATCCAAAGTTAGCTCTTTTATTCTACTCACCTGTCGCATAGTAATCACTACATAAATAACTTTACGATTATTTTTAGTATATGCCCCCTGTCCATAGAGAAAAGTAACTCCTCTATCTAATTCAATCATAATCGCATCTGCTATCGCTTCTGGTTTTTCTGTAATTATCATGATGGATTTTCGCATATTAAAACCATCAATCATCTTATTGGTGAGTACACCACCTATATACATACAAATAAAAGTGTATACTGCAATATTATAATCAAATAACCATACACTAGATAAAATAATCAAACAGTCTAAAACAAATACCATCGTTCCGACATTATATGAATATAATTTTTTAATCAGTGCTGCTATTACATCTACACCGCCTGTATTGCAATTACTGCGGAAAATCAAACCAAAGCCAATACCTGAGATAACACCTCCTACAATAGCACACAACATCGGTTCTGATAATGGTGGATAAGCGTTTAAAAAAGCTGTTAAATCCAAAGCAACAGAAAATAAAATTGTGCCTAAAATTGTATCAAAAAAATACAATCTGCCAAAATAACGATAAGCAATATATAAAATAGGAATATTTAACAAAAAGTTCATTATCCCAATCGGCAAATTAAATAAATAATACAAGATAAAGGCAATCCCTGCTAAACCACCAGATAAAAAATTCATCGGTATTAAAAATAAATTATAAGCAGCGGCAGCCAATAAACACCCAATAATAATTATTACATAACGCATAGCATGATTTAACATTAAAAACCCTCCTATCATTTCATAATAAAAATACTATATAAAGAAAAAAGAACAGACCAAAATTGTCTGTTCTTTAATCATAAATAATTCGCTAATCGCTAAAATTATTCATTCTTTTTAATTTATCTAATTAGTTTTCAGCTTTTTTCTTAGGAGCTACAGCAGTACGAATAGAAAGTTCACGTAACTGTTTTGCATCAACTTCAGAAGGAGCTTGTGTCATCAAGCAACCAGCACTTTGAGTTTTAGGGAATGGAATAACATCACGAATAGAATTACGTTTAGCCATGAGCATAACCATACGGTCAAGACCAAATGCAAGTCCGCCATGTGGAGGAGTACCATATTTGAAGGCATCAAGCATAAAGCCGAATTTTTCATGAGCTTGTTCTGGAGTTAAGCCGATTGCTTCAAATACTTTTTCTTGAGTATCGCTGTTGTAAATACGAAGGCTACCGCCACCGATTTCTACGCCATTTAATACCATATCATATGCTTTTGCTTTTACGCGACCTGGGTCAGTTGTGAGATATTGTACATCTTCATCACGTGGTGCTGTGAATGGATGATGCATAGCTTTCCAACGTTTGTTTTCTTCATCATATTCAAACATAGGGAAGTCAACAACCCAAAGGAATTTATATTCGTTTTCGTTAATAAGACCACGACGACGGCCCATTTCAAGACGTAATTCGCCAAGAGCTTGAGCTACTACAAGTGGTTTATCTGCAACTACGAGTAATAAATCGCCTGTTTGAGCATTAGTTGCTTCTTTAATTTTCTGGAATGTTTCTTCACTGTAGAATTTTTTGAATGGAGATTTGATTTCTATTTCAGTGTACTGAATCCATGCTAAACCTTTTGCACCATATCTTTGAGCATATTCTACAAGACCATCAAGTTCACGGCGAGGAATATTTGCATAGCCATCAACTTTGATAACTTTAACCTGTCCGCCATTATCAAGTACAGATTTAAATACTTTAAAGTCAGAGCCTTTAACGTATTCGGAAATATCCATGAGTTCCATACCAAAACGGATATCTGGTTTATCAGAACCATATCTTTCCATAGCTTCGTCCCAAGTCATACGTAAGAATGGAGTCTGTACTTTTTCGCCGATAGTTTTTTCAAATAAGCCAGATACTAAACCTTCCATTAAGTTTAAGATATAATCTTGGTCAACGAAGGACATTTCAATATCAAGCTGAGTGAATTCAGGCTGACGGTCAGCACGTAAGTCTTCATCACGGAAGCAACGTACGATTTGGAAATATTTTTCATAGCCAGCTACCATTAATAACTGTTTGAAAATCTGTGGAGATTGTGGTAATGCATAGAATTTACCAGGATTTACACGGCTAGGAACTAAATAGTCACGTGCACCTTCTGGAGTACTCTTTGTAAGCATTGGTGTTTCAATTTCTAAGAAACCATGTTCATCAAAGTAATCACGCATTAATTTTGTAACGCGATGACGAAGCATGATATTTTTCTGCATTTCAGGACGGCGAAGGTCTAAATAACGATATTTTAAACGAACGTTTTCATCAACATCAATACCATCTTGAATATAGAATGGAGGAGTTAATGCTTTATTTAAAATACGTAATTCTTCAGCATAAATTTCAATTTCGCCAGTTTCCATATTTGGATTTATTGTTTCTTTATCACGTAAAGAAACTTTACCACGTACAGCTACTACGAATTCAGAACGAAGGGATTCTGCTTTTGGAAATTGGTCTGCACCAATTTTATCTTCAGCAAAAACGAGCTGAACAAGGCCACTTCTATCACGTAAATCAATAAAAATAAGTCCACCATGGTCACGACGGTGAGATACCCAACCGCATAATACTACTTCTTGACCTTCGTTTGTGGCACGAAGTTCACCACAATGGTGAGTTCTTTTCATACCTTCCATTGTTTCCATTTTACTAATTCCACCTCAATAATTATTTTGTTAATGTAGTGAGTTTATTAAGCAATTCATCTATAGAGATTGTTTCTTGTGTACTTTCATTCATATTTTTAAGTACAACAGAATTTGCTTGCAATTCATCTTCACCTAAGATAATAGTGAATTTTGCATTAGCTTTATTTGCTTGTTTCATTTGAGCTTTCATACTACGTCCTGCAAAGTCCATAGCAGCTTTAAATCCACCTCTACGCAAATTAGCTAAAATTTCAAAGGCTTTTGCCTGTACAGTATCACCTAAAGCTACAATAAATACATCTGTATCATAATTAGTTTCAGGTAATAAATTCTGCATTTCAAGAGCGAGCAATACTCTTTCAAGACCTGTAGCAAAACCTACAGCAGGTGTAGATTTACCGCCACATTCTTCAATAAGGCCATCATAGCGTCCACCACCTAAAACGGCAGATTGAGCACCAAGTGGTACATATTTTAATTCAAATGCAGTCTTAGTATAATAATCAAGACCACGTACAAGACCTGGGTCTAATTCAAATTCTATACCAGCAGCTGTTAAGAATTCTTGTACTTTATGGAAATGATCATTACATTCATCGCAAAGACAATCAGTAATAGCAGGAGCATCTTGCGCCAATTCTTTACATTTTTCATTTTTGCAATCTAAAAGACGCATTGGATTTCTATCATAACGAGATTTACAATCATCACACATCTCATCAATTACAGGTTTGAAAAATTCTTGTAATCTTTGACGATATACAGGTCTACATTTTGGACAACCTACAGAGTTTAATAATAATTTTATATCTTTAAGCCCTAAATCTTTTAGGAACTGTACAGCTAAAGAAATGATTTCAGCATCAACTGCTGGATTTGCTTCACCTAAAGCTTCTACACCAAACTGATGGAATTCACGATAACGACCAGCTTGTGGGCGGTCATATCTAAACATTGAACCGATGTAGAATAATTTGCATAAATTTGTATCTGCATATAATTTATTTTCTAAGTAAGAGCGTACTGCTGCTGCTGTATTTTCAGGACGAAGAGTAATACTTCTATTACCTCTATCTGTGAAAGTATACATTTCTTTTTCTACAACATCAGTAGTTTCACCAATACCACGTTGGAATAATTCAGTATGCTCAAAAATAGGTGTTCTGATTTCACGGTAACCATATTGACCGCATAATTTTCTAATTAAATTTTCAAGATATAACCAATTTCCTACTTTATCTGGAAGTATGTCTTTCGTTCCACGAGGAGCTTTTGTCAACATATAAAATATCACCTCTACATATTTTTAATCGCCATAAGCTTCTTTTAAAAGCATTGCTCGGCGTTCAATATATTTATCTATACTATTTAAATAAGTATATAAATCTTTTGCATTAAATGATGTTTGTAATCTCTTACCTGGATAAGTAATCTTACTAGTTGCTGCACCGCCAACACCTAAAATAGTCTGACGTTCACCCATTATTTGAATATTATAAATGCCTTCTTGACCCTTTTTGCTATAACCTACATTTTCTAATTGACCACTCATATATCCTTGACGATAAATATAATATGGAATTAAACCATATTCATCAATAGCAGTTGTCATTATCTTAGCCATAGCTTGAACCGTTTCATCATCAGGCAAAACAATATTATCTCTTATAAGCTTTAATTCTGAACCTTTTTTTAGTGCCAAAGCATGCAAAGTTATATCATCTGGAGCTAAATCAATTACTTTATTAATCGTATCTTTAGCATCTTTTATATCTTCTCCAGGAAGTCCAATGATTAAATCAGTATTCACATGCTTTATACCAGCTTGACGCACTTGTTTAAATGCACGCAAAATATCTGCTGAAGTATGTTTTCTGCCAATTAAAGATAATGTTCTATCTTGCATTGTCTGTGGATTTACACTAACTCTATCTGCACCATATTTTACTATGGATTTTGCTTTTTCAAGACTTAAAGAATCAGGTCTGCCTGCTTCCACAGTGAACTCTTCAACATAATCGCCTTTAAATGATTTAGCCACTAAAGATAATAAATCATCAAAATCATTTTCATTTAAACTTGTAGGAGTGCCTCCACCTACATAAATACTTTGTACTTTAAAATCATATTGTTCTATTAAAGCTTTAATTTTAGTAATTTCATAATTTAAAGTCTGCAAATATTTGCGAGTCATCTCGCTACTTGGCAATATACTTGAAGGAAAAGAACAATATAAACAACGTGATGGGCAAAATGGAATTCCTACATAAACACTGATAAGTTTTGGGTCATTTGCCTTTGCTAAAAAAGGTAATTGTAAATAAGCAATATCTGTGATTAGATTTGCTTTATCTATTTGTACCTCATAATCATCTTGTAAACGTCCTATCACACCTTGACGGTCTAATCCTTGCTCCATTAAACGGTGTACGATTTTTGTTGGTCTAACTCCATGAAGTATTCCCCAAGGAGCTTTTTTAGCTTGTAAATCTTCGCAAAAGATATGATATAAATTTAATTTAATTAAACGATTAGTCCCTGCTTTTACACTTTCATCATCATGTAAAAAGCTTTGTCTTGTATAAGTCCATAATTTTTCATCTTTACGCAAAGTCAAGACTGTTTTTACACCATTTAAAGCCACATCATCATATATATTTTCTATTTTCAATTCATCGTAATCGAAAATAGTATCATTTGCATCATTTATTTCTACTTTAAATAATACTAAAATCTCTTTTACTATTTTTACAATAATTTCTTTTGTACTATTTAAATAAAATGTTTTTATTTTCACGATTTCAATTCACGCTTTTTCTGACAATCTTCACAATAACCAAAGAATTTTAACTGATGGTCTACAATTTTAAATTTGCATGTATCTTCTATTTTTTCTTCAAGATTACCTAAAAGGTCATCTGTGAATTCTAATACTTTGCCACATTCTACACAAATTAAATGATGATGTTGATGTTCATTAGGACTTGCATCATTTAATTCATAACGACGACAACCATCGCCAAAATCGAGATAGTTTAAAATATTTAAGTCGCTCAATAATTCTAAACTACGATATACTGTAGCTAAACCAATTTCGCATTTTTGTTCTTTTAAAATAAAATGCACATCTTCAGCGCTTAAGTGCTGGCTAGGTCTATCTAAAAAAATCTGCAATACTATTTTTCTTTGAGGAGTTAATTTATATTGAGGACCCGCTAACTTTTGCTTTAAATCCTCCATAGTTATTTTTACAGGCACTAAAAACCCTCCTTTAATCTCTGTTAGTTTCAAATATATATATTTTAGCAAAAATATACTTATATTACAAAGTTTTTATTATGATTATTATAACATTTTCTCAAAAAAGCTTTCAACTAAAGTATTATATGACAAATTTAAAACAAAAAAGCCCCCGAAAAAAATAATCTCTCGAGAGCTTTTTTATATTTTATATCTTTAAGAAAATTAGTCTACAGTTGTTACTTTATCAATGAAGCCATGAATATCTTTTTCTTCACCGCTTTGAAGTCCTGTGATATAATTGAACATTTTTTGAGCAAATGGTCCAATTTTGCCATCATTGATAGTCATTACTTTATCTTTATAGCCGAGTACACCAACAGGGGAAATTACAGCTGCTGTACCAGAACCGAATACTTCTTCTAATTTACCATTTTCGTAGTCTTCTACTAATTCATCAATAGTAATAGGACGTTCTTCTACTTCTATGCCCCATTCTTTAGCTACAGCAAGAACAGTTCTTCTTGTAATACCATTTAAAATAGTACCATCTAAAGCAGGAGTTACGATTTTACCATCAATTTTGAATAAAATGTTCATAGAACCAACTTCACCGATGTATTTACGATGTACGCCATCTAACCACAATACTTGGTCATAACCATTTTTGTGAGCTTCAAGACCTGCATGGAGGCTTGCTGCATAGTTAGCTGGAGTTTTTGCTTCACCTAAACCACCTTTTGTTGCACGAACATATGTATCTTCTACCATGATTTTTACTGGAGCAAATCCATGTGCATAGTAAGCAGCTACTGGAGAAAGAATGATATAGAATTTATATCTTTTAGATACGCTAACACCTAAGAATGGATCATCTGCAAAGATGAATGGACGAATATAAAGGCTCTGACCTTTTTTATTTGGTACCCAATCTTTTTCAATAGTGATTAATTGATGAAGAGCATCATATACTAAATCAACATCAATTGGTGGAATATCAAGAATACGAGCTGAATTATTTAAACGATTTAAATGGTCTTTAGTACGGAAAATAACTACATCTTTTCCCTGACGGAAAGCTTTCATACCTTCAAAAATAGCCTGACCATAATGAAGTGTTGCATTTGCTGGGCTAACTTTTATTTCTTCGTAAGGTACAATCTGAGCATCATGCCAGCCTTGACCTTCATCATAAGTCATTTCAAACATATAATCTGTAAAATGTGTTCCAAAACCAATAGTGGAAACATCAACTTTTTCTTTTAATGTTTTTGTTTCAACAAATTTAACCATAATTACATCTCCCTAATTGATAGTGTATTCATTGTACAACTTATCTATTACATAGTCAAGAAAAAAGTTTACATATTTACATGTTTTTTACTAATAAAACAACTTTTTATGCTGATTATTCTATCTTTATAGCTTAATAAATTATTATAATAAGGATAAAATAATATTTATTTTATTTAAACTTCGCCAATAATGTAAAATAAAATATCTAATAAATTTTATCATTGTAAAACAAAAAGCCGCAACCTTTTAATAAAAGGCTACGACTTTATTTCTTAATTATTCAGCATATATTTTTAATCAAATTTCACCTTATTTTTATCTTTTTCCTTCCTATATAATATAGGCTATTTTATATTTAAATATTTCTATTTTTTTCTGTTCTTTTTATAATAGTACGTTTTCAGTACGTTAATTTTAACCGCCATATATGAATATAACAAGATATCAATTAGTTTTGACTAATAGTTATATATCAAAATATGGCGGTATTTTTATTAATAACCGCCATACTCCAAATAATACATATTCAATTTTCTTTATACAGTATCTGTTGATATTTATCATGGGTATGTGCCAATGAAGATTATGATTGTATAGGGTATTCGTACAGCATCTGTTGATATTTATCGGTGGCGGTCCTATGCTTGCCAAATTAATTGCAAAGTATTCGTACAGCATCTGTTGAGGTTTATCCTAATGTTATTAGGATTTATTAATTACATTATAGTTATAAACTATTAATATTGCAAGACTTTAAAAAGATTTACCAGCAAATGGCAAATATTGGTTATAAATCTATAAAGCTAGTAATCACAGTAGTTATTAAGATTTTATAAAAAATTAGCTGGTAAAATATGTGCATCATCAATATAACATAATAATATTATCTGCCATTAATTTAATTTTTTTATTGATTGATACCAAAGTTAAAATGATACGATATATACTATAAATAATCTCATTATCTTAAAAGCTGATGTAGTTTTAAATGACTGCACCAGCTTTTTTTATTTCACAGAAATAGTCATCATCTTTGGCGGTATTTTTAGTTATTACAAAATCACCTATTTTTATAATATTCCTCATGACCATTTTATAAAATTACTGACTTTTGTAATATCTATAAAATAGACTCACGCTGATGAACCGCCAGCAGATTTTTTTATATACCTTTTTAGGGAGTCCGAAAGGTCAGATTTTAGTTGAAAAAAGGTTCAATTTTCGTTTTGTTTCGTATCATTTTTTTGAACCTTTTTATATGATTTTTGAACCTTTTCCAATACGTATAAAGCCTTTATTATCAAGACTTATGGCGGTTTTATATTCATTTTAGGTTGTTTTGTTTCAGTACCTTTTTTGAACCTTTTTCGTTTTGTTTAGGGTGCATTTCTAGGGTGCATTTTTCGTTTTGTTTCAACTGGTTTTTAGTATGGTTTTAGTATCATTCTTTGACCACCAATAAGCTCGTTTATATGTTCATTATTCTAGGTTTTTCTAGGCTATCAAATTATAAAAAACATCTTATTTTCAATGGTTTTAGTTGTAACCTTTTTGCAACCTTTGTTTTGATTGCAACTTTTTTATAAACAAGTTACATGATATTAAGCATCTTGTCAAAGAAATGGGGTTGCATAATTTTGAGCATACTTCTCATCAAAAATGAAGGTATATCAAACAGGGGTGTCATCAAAATTGAAGACACCCTCGAACTATTCTATAAAATCTATAATAAAAAGGCACTAGCACCGCCATATATAGCGAGCCAATGCCTTTATTATTAATATAATTGCTCAGCTTTTAAGATTATACATAAATAATCTAATTTCTCTTTTAATTCATTATAACTTAAATTCTTATCTAATAATATTCTTTTTTTATTGTCGAACTCAGCAACTATATCATATAATTTTTTATCATCTTCATCATTTTGGCTATGACATACATATATAACATTAATATTGCCAGTATTAACAAAACTATAATTGTGTGTAATTAAAAACATTGGCAATTTCTCCTTATTTATTTTTATTTCTTTTAGCTATTTTTTTCAATTTACGTTCATATTCTCGGCGAGTTTTACGGTCTGTTACGGCTCCTGCTGCGATGCCATTTCTATACCAAGTAAAACTATCAATTTTATTGCCTTTTGATTTATTATTAAACATTATTTTATTCCTTCTTTCTTTATATAACCACAGAGAGGAGGTTGTCTTTTTGTCAGCTAAAATTTTCAGAATTGAATTAGATTTAAATGCAATTAATGACAAAATGACGTTTTAAATTTTTTTTACCATTGAGAGATTAATAATAATTTAAAATGTTATTTATATATTTATATACGTTAATAGGGAAATTAAAGAAAAACGTCATTTTGTCATTTTTCTAATTAGAAAAAGCTTTTTTCGTTTATCAATTCAATTCCCATAAAATGTAACCCGTTAGTGAATTTGTGAGTTTTGAAGCCTCTTCTTTTCATGTCATCTTTAAATGTTCCTAATCTCATACCATGCCAGCGACTGCCATCATCTGCCCATGTATTAAAGACTGTCAATAATTCTTTTACTTTTACTCTTGAGTCTTTATTAACTATGCAGCAGCTTGAGATAAATTCACCTATTAAATCATTTTCATCGTAATAATCAATTAGCATTTTCTTTATCTCGTCAGGTACGCTCCCCAGTCCCTCTTTTTGCCACAATAAACAACCTTCTATACACCAATATAAAATAGCCTCTCTATTCTGTGGTAATAATAATTTTTCTTTTAATGCTAAATCTCTAACGTTTTCTAAATTTGCATTGAATGGGATTATTATTAATCTTCTTTTTATGCCTTTGTCGGTTGTGTCTGTAACTGCTGGTAAGAAATTACTAGACATGATAAATTTACAGGTTGGCGTAAACGTAAAAGGCTCACATCTTAAAAATCTTGCTGTTATCCTATCACCGCCAGTCAATAATTTTATTTTGGCGTCATTGAATTTTCGCCCCCTACTGCTTTCAGACGTAAGTACTAATCGCTTACCAGCCATTTTAGCAATTTGCGGAGCAGGCTCGTTTCCTGTTCCTGCATCATTTCGAGCGGTTAATAAAATATCAATCGGTATTGTGTCGGCGTAATCTCCTAATACTTTGCCTATAGTTTCGATAAACGTACCTTTACCGCCTCCGCCTTCACCATAAAGAAATAAAAATTTTTCTTCACGTGTTAAACCAGTTAAGCTATACCCTATAAATTTTTGTACATATTTTCTTATATCGTTATTAGGTAATATTTGTTTTATAGTTTTTTCCCATAAATCAGATGTAGCACCTTTTATATATCTTGTATCACATACTTTAGTTATTAAATCCTCTTTATTATGTTTTAATAGTTCACCTGTTTTTAGGTCTATAGTTCCATTAGTACAATTTAAAAACCAAGCATTGGTATCTAACTTGTTTATATCTACAGGAAAAAAGGCTCTTGCTCTTTTGATTGTATTAATAATTGAGTATTGATTTTCTGAACGCTTGAAAAAAGCTTTATAAGCTTGTCGCTTGTTCTCTTCGGCTTTGGTCATTGGTAAACCGTAAATTATTTCATATTGATTGGCGGACAATCTCATGATATCACTAACCATATTATATAGCTCAGTGCCTTCTTTACTGTCAGAGAATTTCCATCGCATACCGTCCCATTTTAACCATTTATCTGATACTGTACAGTGTTTTAATCTATCTCCATAAATATACTTTAATCTCTCTGCATTACCGGTATCAGATTGATTGAAGTAAGCTAATTCTTGTAAATCCTCTACAGTTTTATGAATATCATTATCTTTTATAAAATTAGCCATATCGTTATTAATAGCTTTCATTTCTTCTTGTTTTCTATGTTCTTCTTTAGGGTCGTATATTTTGCCATTCCATGATTTTAATGCTTTGTTTATGGTGTACCCTTGATAGTCTTTTCTTTTTTGCCATTTATCACGCCTAGCAAGTGCAGACTTATTAAAAATAGCTAACATTTTAGTAATATCGCCACCTGTCCAAAATGGTAATATATTCATTAGTGCCATATCTGCTGAGCTGTCATCGTTGTTATAGTTGCTAGTGTCGCCATCATCAAACAATCTAGAAAATAATTCACTTTGTCTGCTTTTCCTAATGTTATTTATGATGTCGTCTACTGTTTCATCAATACGAGAAGATATATTATTTTGTGGTGGGTTATTTAATTCTCTCTCTTCATGGTTATTTTTTTCTTTGGTTATATATCTATTGTAAATATCCATAAATCCACTCACATCATTGGATAATGTTTCATAATTTTTTATAACATTGCCTGTAACAGTAAAATAACGACCAGTATTATACATTTCTAGACCTATTTTAGTGTTTTTCCCTCCTGTTATATCTACATCACCTTTGACTATTATATGAACACCTTCACCCGAGGGGCTAAACTCTGCATAAGAATTAATTTTAGCTAAAATATTATAGCTTTCATCGGTAAAATTTTCGCCATCATAACAATGGTCAATATCCACACCAATAAAAGGCGATTTAGTAAATACGAACCCTATACCACTATAGTTTTTATTTGTTTTTAATACCTTTATTACATTATCAAAGCTATTCCATGTTTTTGAGTCACTTACATTAGCTAAACGACCATTTACCTGGTATGGTTGTTTTGTATATTTATTGTTATCTCGTTTAACTTTTTTATATAAAACCCAATTATTAAACTCTTTCATTTCTTTAGGAATATTGTTATAATTAATCATGAAAATACTTGCCTTTCTTTAATTTTTAAACCCCAATAAAGGGGCTTATTTCATTATTTAATATTCTCACTATCAGGATTTATTTTTTGCTCATAAAAATGGCGGTTTATCTTGCCTTTTAGTGTGATTTTGCCCATTGCTTCTACTTCTTTATTCATTTCTCTAATAAGTTCATAAGCTTTGGATATAGATATATTGCAATCTTCGGCGATCTCTTTGGCGGTTATAAATCGACTTTTTACAGTTTCCATATTTTCAATTCAGTCCTTTCATGATAAAATTTACTTGCTTTTAATTTTTTTGTGCTCCTTGTCTTAGTGCAAGGGGCTTTTTTTATATTCATATTTAGCTATTAAAGTTTCTAAGTCTTTGGCCACAATATGAAAAGATGATCCAGCTATAATGCTATCTGTATTATTGCTAAAGTCTAAATACATATCTTTTAAGCTCTTTAATTCATCTATAAGCCTGTCAAAACTCGTAGCTTTGATTTTAAGCGTTATTAGATTATCCATGTATATAAATTCTCCTAGAGTTTAATAAAAAGCCTGTCAGCGTTAATCTGAATATTCTTGGCGGGTATCTTCATGTTATAAGCGATATATCTTTTTATATTTTGCTTAGTATAGGTTTTTTCGTAATCTGTTAACCTACGATAAAGTAAAATCAATTCAATTTCATCTTGTGATAGCTTTGTCATTAAAATCAACCTCTTTTGATTTCATTTTATTATATTTTGTTCTAAACCTTTTAGCTCTTTCTATACTCTGATGAAGTCTTTGGAATTTATCGTCAATAGAATGTTTATTCAATGGGAAAAAATCCGCCATATCAATTACAATATCGTCTTGTACATAAAACATTTATTTAATCGCTCCCTTATTTTAGGATTTTTACTACTTCACTAAATGCTAATTTGATAAGTTTTAATTTATTTTCTTTTGTAAACTCATGTAGTTCGTTAAAAAATTCTTTTGCGTTTAATGCATTATCTTCTTGTGCAAATGCTACAATCTTTTTATCAGTATCATAGATTAATATTTTTATCATATAAATTATCTCTTTTCTCTATTCTCACAAATAATTATTTCAGGTACTCGAAAAGCCTGCCACTATTGGACGAGCTCAAAAGTGAGCTGAGTAAACGTAAAACATTTTTATGCTCCTTGTCAAAATGTTCAGCAATTTGCAAGCTACTAACTACTACCCTATTATTTTGAATTTGTACTAAGTCAGTCATTATATATCTTCCTTTCTGTACCTTTTTGGCGGTTATTCTTCATCTTGTATTAATTCTATTGGTTCAACATCTAAAGCTTTTGCTACTCTACCGAGTGCATTATGACTTTTAAAGCCATTATCTTTGATAATACTTCCTATTGTAGCGTCAGATAATCCAGCTTGTTTGGCTAGGTCAGTGGGATTAAATAATTTTTTAGCCATAGCATTATCAAAATTTCTTTTGTTAAGTTTTATTAGCATTGTTTATCCTCCTCTTTTTATATCTTTTTCAGCTAGTTTTATAATATTTTTAATCATAATAGCCTAAAACGATTATAATACAATTAAAAATCTTTTTCAACCTTATAAGGCTATTTTTATTTAAATTTTATTGATTTTATCCTTTTTCGATATTATAATATTATTAAGAGGTGAAACATATGAGTTTTCAAGAAAATCTAAAATATTATAGAGAACAATCAGGATATAAAACAGCTAAAGATTTTGCTGATGTTCTAAATATCCCTTACACTAGCTATGTTGCTTATGAAAATAAAGGTCGTGAACCAAAATATGAAATGCTTTGCAAAATAGCAGACTTGCTTGAAGTCTCCACAGATGATTTACTAGGGCGAACAACTAATATTTTAGGTAAAAACGAAGATGAAAGATTAAAACAAGTTCTCAATAAGATATTATCCGATATTGATTATTTATATTTAAATGTAAAAAATATAGATACCGATGCAGTATATTTTGATATAGGATTTATTAGAGAAATATATTCAGATAAACCAATGAAAAATCTTGATGTTACTATAATAGATACAATAAAAAAGACAAGTAAGCCTGATACTATTTTTATATATGATAAAAAAAAGGAAATAGATATATTTGATACCATTTGTATAAATAAAAAAGATGTTATTAATTTTATAAACAATGGGAAAAAAATTGCAGAAGAATTAAAAGAAATTAATATAGCTAATTCTTTGATAGGTCGTATTATAAAAACTGCTAACCTTCAATTTGATATGACAATAAATGAGAAGAGAGAAGAATTTTCACAATATAAACACCAAGAAAAAGATTTAAATTCATTTTTTGAAAAAATAAATGTATTGACTAATTATTGGATTGATAAAAAAAATAAAATTGACCAACTTTGGGAAATTTATCAAAAACATAAAACTAATATTCATATAGAATATAAATCTAATAGTAATAAAGATAATAAATAGATACATCGGGCAAGTACCTATTTATGCATCAAATAATTGATTGCTTTGCTCGGGCAATTGATTATTAAAATATGTATTTGATTTTATGAATACCTAAACAACCAAATAAAAAAACCGCCACCAATAAAGATATTGGGGCGATATTTTGAATTATTGGTTATGGTATTCATACTGTGAAGGTCATAATATAACCACAGGGACAATCATAAGCACTAATAAAAGAAAACGGCTTAAAACGGCTCATATTTTGTCATTATTTGATAAAGTATTGGCGGTTTATTAAGTTTACCCTTTTAAACTAGTCGAATTCGACCAGTTAAACTAAAACCGCCACAAGATAAAAACTCATGGCGGTATTCAATGCCAAATATTTTGTTGTAGCGTTTCATCAGTGTAAAGCAAAGTAAATAACTTTATTGTAATGACAATTAAATTATTGAATTGAGGTGAGTTTATATGGAAAATATTACAAACAAACCAGTACCAGATGCTAAGATTAAAATTATCACAAGTAAAAATAGTCCTGAACTAGCAAAAAAAATGAAAGAAGCTTCAGCTTATTTTATGGAAATTAATGACCAATTATATAAGGATTTAGCAAATAAATGAATACAGAAAAACAAATTATAAATATTTTACTTGATGATATCTTAGACTTTCATCAGCAACTTACTGATAGATATAGAATGGAAAGCGGTATCCATGATATGAATTTACTTCAATCAGCAGTAAATTCACCATTTCAAAGTTTTGCAGGTCAAGATTTATATCCAACAATATTTGATAAAGCTTCTAGACTTTGTTATGGATTGACTAAAAATCACCCATTCAATGACGGTAATAAACGAACTGCTATCCACAGTATGTTAATCTATTTATACATCAATGATATTTTATTGGATTATGAAAGTATTGAATTAGAAAATATCATCATTGATATTGCTTCCAGTAAAATGAGTTGTGAAGAACTAACACAATGGTTACAAGACCATGTAAAAAAAATCTAAATTAAAATTAGACAAAAAAATAACCCCTCGCTATGCTACCAACATAACAAGAGGCTACTTCTTACCATTCCAGTTTTTAACTAGACTGAAAATTTATGAGCAACTAAATTATATCATTCTTTTTAAAGCTGGTAAATGGTAGGCTTATTAAGTATACGATTTTTTAGCTTGAAAGGAATGATTTTTTTATGCCTGTTTACAAAAATGAACAACGTGGAACATGGTTCACGACTTTTTATTATACTGATTGGACAGGAACACGCAAGAAAAAGAAAAAAGAAGGCTTTACCACTAAACGAGAAGCCCAAGCCTTTGAGCGTGAATTTCTCGAACGTATGGCGGGAACTTGCGACATGAAATTTAGCTCGCTAGTAGCTATATACTTAGATGATTGTAAATCAAGAATAAAAGCATCTACTTTATACACCAAAACAACTATCATTGAAAAATATGTATTGCCTTATTTTAAAGATACCGCCATAAATAAAATCACACCAACCAATATTAGACAATGGCAAAATACTATTAAAGATGATACCAATTCTAAAGCTAATCAGTATTTAAGGGCTATCAATACTCAAATATCTTGTATATTTAATTTTGCAGTTAGATATTATAATTTGCCGAAAAACCCTGTTAAACTTTGCGACCCAATAGGTTCGAAAAAAGGTCAAGAGTTAAACTTTTTTACACTAGACGAATTTAATCAATTTATAAAAAAAGTTAATACTGATGAACCATATTACACTATATTTAATATTTTATTTTGGACTGGTATACGACGTGGCGAGCTGTTAGCCCTTCGCCCTTGTGATTTTGATTTTGAAAATAATCTATTACACATAACTAGAAATATGGTTTATATTCAAAACTACAAGCCAATGATAACCACACCAAAAACTGAAAAGAGTAAACGTACTATCACACTACCAAAATTTTTAGTTGATATTGTAAAAAATTATATTCAAAAAGATTTTATTACATCACATGATTTATTATTTGAAGTTTCGCCAACTGTTTTATTTAATAAGCTTAAACATTATATTAAATTAGTAGGATTAAAAACTATTCGCATTCATGATTTTAGACATTCCCACGCTTCACTATTGATTGAACAAGGTTATTCGCCATTGATGATTGCTGAACGTCTAGGACATGAAAAAATTGAAACAACTTTAAAAACCTATTCTCATTTATATCCAAATAAACAAAATGAATTAGCTGAAAAACTACAACAATTACATCAAAATATATAAACTTGAATATAATAGTACGTTTTTAGTACGCTTATAAAAACAAAAAAGCCGTAACCCTTTATAATAAAAGGCTACGACTTTATTTCTTAATTATTCAGCATATACACTGATTTGACGGTTGTAACGACCTTTACGTTCGAAAGCAACACGACCAGCAATTTTAGCGAATAAAGTATCATCTTTACCGATGCCTACGTTAGCACCTGGATGGAAATGAGTACCTCTCTGACGAACTAAAATGCTACCTGCAGTAACGATAGTACCAGCATGTTCTTTAACGCCAAGACGTTTAGATTCGCTATCACGACCGTTACGAGTACTACTAACACCTTTTTTATGAGCGAAAAGCTGTAAATCAAAATTGAACATTCAAATTCACCTCCTGATATTTAGAACAGAAACGTTTTTTGGATTAGATTTCTCTATTTCCGCAAAACCAAGTACAGCTACAGCAAAGACAGCTTCTGTTAAATCATCAGCTTTATCTTTCAGAGCCACACTTAAATATCCGGGCTTTACATCATAATTTATTTCACGATGTAAATGTTTTGCCAAACCTAAAATAACTGACTGAGCCAATGCAGAAATCCCAGCACATACAATATCTTGACCATATGCGCCTGCTCCTGCATGTCCTTCTACTAAAAGACCGATGACTTTATCATCATCTTGACGCATTACAGATATTTTTATCATTATGCTTCGATTTTTTCAATAGTTAATTTAGTGAAAGGCTGACGATGACCCTGACGACGACGATAGTTGGATTTAGCTTTGTATTTGAAAACTAAGATTTTTCTAGCTTTATCTTGTTTTTCAACTTTTGCAGTGATTTTAGCACCTTCAACAACTGGAGTACCAACTTTAACATCTGCATCATTAACAACAGTTAAAACCTGATCAAAAGTTACAACATCGCCTTCATTAGCTGCGATTTTTTCAACAGTGATAACGTCACCTTCGGAAACACGATACTGTTTTCCGCCTGTCTGGAAAATAGCGTACATTCAATTACACCTACCTTAATTAATACTCGCCAATTACGGTTAGTCAAAGACTATTTATAAACCTTTTTGTGCGGTTGGGAAACCTTAATTTCTTAAGGCTTACATCTTGAAATTCTATCATATTTAAACTAATAATGTCAATAAAATTATTAAATAAATAAAATTATTATTTGACAATAATACGTATACATACTAATATAATTTTATACGTATACGTACTATTATAAAAGAAGATTTTTTATGTATTATATTGCCAAAGCAAAAAATATTTTATTTACACTCTTTTGCTGTTGTATTTTATTATCTAATGTTGCTTATGCACAAGATAAATCGCAAACAGCCCCACCACCTAATTTACCTAGTGAATTATTTGATAATACTCCTCTAACTCCTACAAAAGTTTTTGATAATCTTTATTGTATAGGTACAAAAAGCGTTGTAGCTTGGGCATTACAAACTTCTGATGGAATCATACTCATAGATTCAATGTGGGATAATAACGACACCCAATTAATCATTGATGGCATGAAAAAATTAGGATTAAATTTAAAATATATCTTAATATCTCATGGTCACGGTGACCACTATGGTGGAGCACAATATTTAAAAGATAAATATAATGCTAAAATCTTTATGAGCAACACTGATTTTTATTATATGAATAATACTTTTGATGGAGTAAATGGTTCTCGTTCACCAAAATGTACTGTAGATGAATTTTTAACAGACGGACAACAAATTACCTTAGGTGATACTACTGTTACTGTCGTATCCACTCCTGGTCATTCTCCTGGTTGTGTTTCTTTTATCTTTCCTGTAAAAACTCAAGGTAAAACTTATATGGCTGCTCAATGGGGTGGCACAGGTATTCCTAAATCTATGGAAAACAAAGTCCAATATAAATCTTCCCTAGAACATTTTTCTCAATATTGTCAAGATAATAATGTAGTTGTTGAAACTACTGCTCATTTATTCGCTGATAACGGTTATGCTAAATTAAATAATGTAGTAAATTCTACTTTCATAGAAAATAATCCATTTTATCTAGGTCAAAAAGGCATTGATAATTATCTCAATAACTTATCATTAGAAATAGATAGAGCCATCGCTAATTCTATAAAATAAATATCTAAATATAAAAAAGGAGTCTAAATATCTTAGACTCCTTTATCTATCTTCACCTTTATATTTTATGTTACAATAAAATATATTTAAAACTTGAGGTGTTATTTTAATGTTTCTCGAAAAATCTTTAGGATATACAATTTGTACCATAGCTAGAAAAATTCATCAAAATTTGACACATAAATTTTCCCCATATAATATTACTCCAGAGCAATGGGTAGTATTAAATCAAATTCACATCAATAAAAATATATCTCAGAAAAAATTAGCTGATATTATCCAAAAAGACCCTAATAATGTAAAAGTTCTTGTCGACAAATTAGAACAAAAAGAATTAATTAAGAGAGCTTCCAACCCTAACGATAAAAGAGCATTTTTTTTATCTACAACAAATAAAGGTATCGAGCTTATTGATACTTTAAATGAAGTGGATATTTCTGTAATTTCTGATGTAGAAAAAAGCTTAACTAAAGAAGAAAATATTTTATTATTAGAATTATTATCTAAAATTGAAAAAAATTTTTCATCTTCTTCAAAATAAAATATTTACCATATATTTACCATCAAGTAAAAAAGGTTAAGACAAATGAGTATATCTCATCATCTGTCTTAACCTTTTTTTATTTCTCTATACCATATTTTTTTAATGCTTCATAAGCTGCATGTTGTTCAGCTTCTTTTTTAGTAGTGCCTTTTCCTTTGCCATCAATTTTTTTATCAATAACTACAGCAAATTCAAAAGTTTTTGCATGGTCTGGACCTGTTTCTGCCAATAATTTGTACTCAACATGTTGTCCTTTTGCCTGCACTACTTCTTGCAAAATAGTCTTATAATCTTTTAAATTATATCCATATTTTACAGCAATAAATTCTTCATTTAATTTATCAAGCACATATTCGTAGGCAGTCTGCCAACCTTGGTCTAAATAAATAGCTCCAATAATTGACTCAAAAGCATCTGCTAAAATTGATGGTCTATGTTCTCCACCAGTTAAGCGTTCGCCCTTACCCAATAACAAATATTGCCCAACATTTAAATTCATAGCAAGTTTCGCTAAACTTGTCTCACAAACAACAGAGGCACGAGCTTTTGTCATTTCACCTTCAGGCATTTGCGTAAAAGTTTTAAATAAATATGTGCTAGAAGCTAATTCTAAAACAGCATCACCTAAAAACTCCAAACGCTCATTATGAAGACTATGGTCTTTAGCCTCATTAGCATACGAGGTATGTGTCAAAGCTTGATTTAATAAATTTAAATCATTGAACTTGACACCTAATCTAACGACTAATTCTCCTAATTTTTGTTTGCGTTTTTCTGATAAATTCATTTATAAAACCTGATTTACTTAAGTTTTTTCAATAAAATAGCTGCATTATGACCGCCAAAACCTAAAGAATCAGAAATAGCTGCATTGATAACTCTTTCTCTAGCAACATTTGGTACATAATCCAAATCTAATTCTTCATCTGGAGTTTCATAGTTGATTGTAGCAGGCATAATATCATTTTTAACAGCTAAAGCTGTAGCGATACATTCAATACCACCAGCAGCACCGAGAAGGTGTCCTATCATGGATTTAATAGAGCTGATAGATAATTTATACGCATGATCACCAAAAGCACGTTTAATAGCTGCTGTTTCAGTTCTTTCATTCAATGGAGTAGATGTACCATGAGCATTGATATAATCAATATCTGTTAATTCAAGACCTGCATCTTTTACTACATTTGTGAAACAACGAGCAGACTGTTTTGCTTCTGGATCTGGGCTAGTCATATGATAAGCATCAGAAGTTGAAGCATAACCTGCGAGCTCAGCATAAATTTCAGCACCACGAGCTACTGCATGTTCATAGCTTTCTAAAATAACAATACCAGCACCTTCACCCATGATAAAACCACTACGATTTTTATCAAATGGACGAGAAGCTTTTTGTGGATTGTCGTTCATGTCTGTGCAAAGAGCTTTCATGGAAGCAAAACCTGCTACTGGAAGTGGAGAAATACAAGCTTCTGTACCACCAGCAACCATTACATCTGCTTCACCGCGTTGAATAACACGCATAGCATCACCAATAGCATTTGTACCAGTTGCACAAGCTGTTACAGGGCAAACGCTAGGACCTTGAAGACCAAATGTAATAGAAGTCATGCCTGCTGCCATATTGCTAATCATCATAGGCACGCAGAAAGGACTTACACGACCTGGACCTTTAGTGAATATAGTATTGTATTGATCATGTAATGTTTCAATACCACCAATACCACTACCAATAAATACGCCAATACGTTCTTTATCTTCTTTAGATAAATCCATATTTGCATCTTCAAACGCAAGTTTAGTTGCTGCAATAGCAAATTGAGTATATCTATCCATGCGTTTTGCTTCTTTTCTATCGATAAAATCAGCAGCATTAAAATCTTTTACTTCTGCTGCAATCTGAGCTTTAAAATCACTAGCGTCAAAATGTGTAATTTTATCTATACCGCTTTTACCTGCAAGAAGACCTTGCCAAAAAGCATCTTTACCAATACCAATAGGGGAAATTGCTCCTAAACCAGTAATAACTACTCTATTTGTCAAAACAAACACCTCTCATTTAATCTATTGCCGCAACTTCCGATTTTATTCTAGAAATTATCTCTCTAACTGGCAATATTTCTTTGATTCTGTGTATATATTCGCCTGTAAATACCAGACCATTTTCTACGTCTCCCTGTTCTGCACGAATCAATGAATCAATTATACAGAAATTATGTTTACAGCTCTTTAAACATGCTTTACATCCTTTTGGAGGAACTGGGCCTACCATTATTTTATCTGCAAATGGATTTCTTACAGCACGTCCTGGAAGACCTACTGGGCTGTGTATAACTACAATGTCGTCCGGTTTAGATTTTAAATAAAATCTTTTTAAAGCCGGAGCTGCATTGGATTCTTCACTGGCAGCAAAGCGTGAACCCATTTGTACACCACTTGCGCCCATCTTTATAAGATCAACAATGTCTTGACCGGAAAGCACTCCGCCTGCTGCAACAACAGGAATATCCACAGCTTTTGCGATATCAGGAATTAATTCACGTATAGATGTACTAGTTCCTAAATGTCCGCCAGCTTCTTTTCCTTCAACCACAATAGCAGCAGCGCCAAGACGTTGGGATATTTTCGCTAATTTAACAGATGAAACAATCGGTACGATTGGTGTACCAGATTCTTGTCCAAGACCAAACATATCGCGGGAAAATCCTGCACCAGCTACTACAAGGTCAATACCTTCTTCGATAGCAGTTTTTACAATTTCACTAAAACCTCTAGCTGCAACCATGATGTTAATACCAATAATTCCAGACGTTAAAGATCGCGCCAAGCGAATTTCATACCTTAATTCATCAGTAGGCATACCAGATGCAGCAATCAAACCAATGCCGCCTTCATTAGCGACAGCAGCTGCAAGTCTTGCCGTTGATAATCTAACAGCCATGCCCCCCTGAATAATAGGTACTTTTGCAATTTTATTGCCAATTTTCAATTCAGGAAGTTTCAAAAATAACTCCTCCAATCCGCTTTTCTTCTATTATCTTTAGAAAGTCCCGTGGAGTAACCACGGGACTTTTCTAAGGAAACGCTAAAATTATTTATTTTGGTCTATATAGGATACAACGTCCTGAACTGTTTTAATTTTTTCAGCAGCTTCGTCAGGAATTTCAATACCGAATTCTTCTTCGAAAGCCATGATTAATTCAACAATGTCAAGAGAATCTGCACCTAAATCGTCGATGAAAGTAGAATCGATATTAACTTCATCAGCTTCAACGCCTAACTGATCAACAACGATATCTCTTACTTTATCAAAAGTAGCCATTCCTCGTCACCTCCTCCTCAGAATAACCTTTTATTTATTCATTATTACATTACCATACCGCCATCTACATTGACAACCTGTCCTGTAATATATGAAGCCTTATCAGATGCCAGAAATACTACTGCATTTGCAATATCTTCTGGCTGACCCATTTTGCCAAGCGGAATAGAGCCCACTACTTGAGCCTGTGCTTTTTCTGGCATAGCTGCTGTCATATCAGTAGCAATAAAACCAGGAGCTACAGCGTTAACGGTAATACCACGACTAGCCATTTCACGAGCTAAAGATTTTGTAAAACCAATTACACCAGCTTTAGCAGCAGAATAATTTGTCTGACCTATATTTCCCATTATACCAGAAACAGAAGTCATATTGATAATTTTTCCAGAACGTTTTTTCATCATATATTTTGCCGCTACTTTTGTACAGTTAAAAATACCTGTTAAATTTGTATTAATAACAGCATTCCAATCCTGAGATTTCATACGAATGAATAAACCATCACGAGTTATACCCGCATTATTTACTAAAATATCAATCTGTCCAAATTCAGCTATTACTTTTTCTACCATTTCACTAGCAGCCTGTTCATCACTAACGTCAGCTTGAACAATCATAGCTTTGCCGCCCATATCAGTAATTATATTCTTTACTTCTTCAGCAGCAGCCACATTTCCTGCATAATTGATAGCTACAGTAGCACCTTCTTTTGCAAGTTCAATAGCAACTGCACGACCAATTCCACGAGATGCTCCTGTTACTAACGCAACCTTACCATCTAAAAGCATATTATCGAACCTCCTTGAAATAGTCAAGAGTTTTTTCAAGAGATTCTATATTTTCTACGTTTAAAGATTTCAATTTACGGTCAATACGTTTATTAAATCCACATAAAACTTTACCTGGACCTACTTCAACATAAGTATCAGCACCAAAATCTTTCATTGTTGCGATACAATCTTCCCATTTTACAGGGCTTGCAGCTTGTTTTACAAGACTTACTTTGATATCTTCTGCTTTTGTTAAAGCTTCAGCTGTAACATTTGTTACTACTGGAATAGTAGCATCAGATACAACAACTTTATCAAGTTCTACAGCAAGTTTTTCAGCTGCAGGTTCCATTAATTTACTATGGAATGGTGCACTAACTGGTAAAATAACACATTTTTTTGCACCAGTTTTTGTCATTTCTTCACTAGCTTTTTCTACACCTTTAGCAGTACCTGCAATTACAATCTGACCTGGGCAATTGAAGTTTACAGCCTGTACTAAAGCAGTGCTTGCACTTACTTCTTCACAAATTTCTACAATTTTATCACGATCAAGACCAATTACAGCTGCCATTCCGCCTTCACCAACAGGAACAGCTTCTTGCATGTACATACCACGTTTATGAACGAGATATACTGCATCTGCAAATTTTAAAGAGCCTGCTGCTACAAGTGCAGAGTATTCACCTAAACTATGACCGCCTACGATTTCTGGAGCAATTCCGTTTTCTTTTAATAATTCGTTACAAATAACGCTCATAGTCAAAATAGCAGGTTGAGTATTTGCTGTAAGTTTTAAATCTTCTGCTGGTCCGTTAAAGCACATGTCCATGATGGAATAACCAAGTGCTTCATCAGCTTCTTTAAATAACTTTTTCGCAATATCATATTTGTCATAAAAATCTTTACCCATTCCCACTACTTGAGAACCTTGTCCTGGAAATAAAAACGCGAGTTTACTCATTTAGTAATCACCCTTTCGCCATTATTTTTATAAATTTATTATTTATTTGCAAATGTTTTGTGTGTTTTCCATCACTTTAGCAAGATTATTTACGATATCATCTATAATTTCTTGAACAGGTTTTATTTCGTTTAACATACCTGCAATCTGTCCAATCATTACAGAACCCATTTCTACATCGCCTTTTCTTGCTGCAAGATTTAATCCACCTGCACCTAATTTTTCAATTTCTTCAACTGGTGCATTTGCTTTTTCTAATTCATCAAATTTACGAGTTAATTTATTAGCTATAACGCGTACAGGGTGCCCTGTAGAACGACCTGTTACAACAGTAGAACGGTCTTTTGCACGTAAAACTAATTTTTTATAATTTTCGTGAGCGATACATTCACTAGAAACTACAAATCTTGAACCCATTTGTACGCCCTGAGCACCAAGAGCAAATGCTGCCATCATGCCACGAGCGTCAGCTATACCACCAGCTGCAATAACTGGGATATCTACTGCATCTACAACTTGAGGTACAAGTGTCATTGTAGTGATTTCTCCTACATGTCCGCCACTTTCTGTTCCTTCGGCAATAAGTGCATCAACACCAGTGCGAGCTAAACGTTTTGCAAGTGCGACAGATGCAACAACTGGTATTACTTTAGTACCAATTTCTTTAAATGCAGGTATATATTCACCAGGATTTCCTGCCCCTGTTGTTACAACTGGTACACGTTCATCAAGCACTACTTGAATAACTTCTTTAACAAATGGAGACATAAGCATGATATTTACACCAAATGGTTTGTCTGTCCATTGTTTTACTTTTTGAATTTCAGCTCTTAAAAGATCAGGAGGCATATGTCCAGCACCAATTATTCCAAGACCACCAGCATTAGACACTGCAGCTGCTAATTCAGCTGTACCAAGCCAAGCCATACCACCTTGAAAAATTGGATATTTAATATTTAATAATTTACAGATAGGATTATTTTCGAACATTGTTTAGTCCTCCTTAGCCCATTTCATAATGCAAGATGCCCATGTAAGACCTGCACCAAAACCAGAAAGAGCTATGATTTCGCCTTTTTTCAATTTTCCAGATTGATAAGCTTCAGCCATTGCAATTGGAATAGATGCCGCTGATGCATTACCATATTTTTCTATATTTACAAATACTTTATCCATTGGTAAATGCAAACGTTTTGCTGCAGATTCAATAATACGAATATTTGCCTGATGCGGAATTAAATAATCAATATCTTCTTTTTGCAATCCAGCACGTTCTAAAGATTTCATTACTGTAGAGCCCATAGCTTTTACAGCAAAGCGGAATGTTTCTTTTCCGTTCATATGCAAGCAATGCATATGATTATCTATAGATTCTTGGTCTGCTGGATGTTTACTTCCCCCACCTGGAATTTCAATAGTGGTAGCTCCACTTCCATCAGCACCTAAATCAAAAGATAACATACCATAGCCTTGTTCAACTTCACCATATACAGCAGCACCTGCTCCATCGGCAAAGATGATACAAGTATTTCTGTCGTGCCAATTTACAAATTTAGATAATGTTTCAGCACCTACAACTAATACTTTTTTGTAAACGCCAGTTTCAATAAACTGTGTTGCAATTGCAGACCCATAAACAAAACCAGAACATGCCGCAGATAAATCAAAAGCTGCTGCATTTTTAGCTCCCAATTTTTCTTGCAAAATACATGCTGTTGATGGGGTATTACAATCGGCAGAGATTGTCGCTACTATTATCATATCTAATTCTTCAGCAGATACTTTCGCATCTTCTAAAGCTTTAATAGCAGCTTTATACGCTAATTCTGATGTTGGCTCATCTTTTGCAGAAATACGTCTTTCTTTGATACCTGTACGTTCTGTTATCCATTCGTCATTAGTATCTACTAATTTTTCAATATCTGCATTAGTGAGGATTTTTTCTGGAACATGATATCCTATTCCAATAATGCCTGCACTATTTAACTTCAGTGTCATGGCTCCAAATCTCCTCCTTGTCTATATTGTCTCGAATTTGAGTTATTACATCTTTTTGTACAAATTCACTGGCCTGTCTAATAGCGCTACAAATAGCTTTTGCATTAGAACTACCATGAGATATTATACAACAACCATTTACTCCTAGTAAAGGAGCTCCACCATATTCAGAAACATCTATATCTTTTCCTAATTTTTTTAAGGCAGGCATTAACATTAATGCTCCTAATTTAGCTAATATACCACCCTTATTTATGGCTTCTTTAGCTAAACTAACTAAAGTTTTTGCTAAACCTTCAGCAAATTTTAAAACAACATTTCCTACAAATCCATCGCAAACTACCACGTCAAATTGACCTGTTGGTACATCTCGACCTTCAGCATTTCCTTTGAAATTAATAGTTTTCATGCTTTTTAACATAGGATATGTCGCTTGAGCCTGTTCATTGCCTTTAGTTGCTTCTTCACCAATATTTAATAAACCTACAGCTGGATTTTCTAATCCTAGCATACATTTGGCATAGATTGACCCCATCAATGCACTTTGGCAAAGATGTTTTGGTTTACAATCTACATTTGCACCTGAATCTAACAATAAAGTAACGCTACCTTTTCCTGTAGGTATAGGTGTAGCAATTGAAGGTCTATCAATTCCCTTTATTCTGCCTAAAATAAATAACGCTGATGCTACTGCTGCACCTGTATTGCCTGCAGATAATACAGCATCACATTTGCCTTCTTTTACTAAACGAGTAGCTACAACGATAGAAGAATCTTTTTTTCTACGCACTGCTACTCCAGGGTGTTCACCCATGCCCACTACATCACTAGCATGATGAATGGAGATGGTACTTTTTCTCCATTCTGGATAATTTTTATCTAACTCTTTTTGAATTTGAGTTTGATCACCGACTAGTACAATTTCACAATCATAGCGTTTAGCTGCAAGTATTGCACCTGCTACAATCTCTTTAGGTGCAAAATCTCCGCCCATAGCATCTACTGCAATTTTCATACCTCGGATCCTCCATTATCTTCTAATGAAACAAGAATAAATTTTGCTCTAAAAACTTCTTCTGTAACATTTTTAATTTTCACCCAAACAAAGAATTTATTTCCTCGTTTGTGTTTTAACTCTGCTTTAGCGATTAATTTATCGCCAACACGAACTGGAGCTTTATATTTTATATTAGCAACACCTGTTACCGCCATGGGAGCATCAATCAATGCTAATGCTAATGAATTTGCCTGTGCAAACATATATGCACCTTTTGCTATTTTAGTTTTTTCAAAAACCATATCTTCAGTGATATTCATTAGCGAAATGCCTGATTTTCCCAATTCTAATTCTAATAGTTCCCCAGAAACTTCACTACTACTAATAGATTTAACTTTTTTCTGCGTAGCTTCAGCTAATTGTTTTACTCGCTCTCTAAGCTCTGGTATACCTAGCTCTAAACGGTCTAACCTAATAGTCTGTATACTAACATTCAAAAGTTTTGCCAATTCCTCATCCGTAAAGAAGGGTTTGGATTTCACATAATCTATTAATAGACTTTGTCTTATTCGCTTTTTTTCACGTGTCATCCTTCACACCAACTTTTAGTACCAGATAATATAATCAGTTACAATTGGTTATTATACAAACTTTTTTTCTAATTGGCAAGTATAATTTCCCTTAACTAATTGACTATACAAGATAAAATCCAACTCAAAAATACATTTATTTTTACTATAAAATAAAATATGCTCCCTTTATAGATAGAGAAATTTAATATCACTATATCTATAAAGGGAGCATACTAATTCGCTCCAGAAAATTATTCTGCAGAAGCGATAACTTCTTTACCATCATAATAACCACATTCAGTGCAAACATGATGAGGCATTTTTGGTTCATGACACTGAGGGCATGCAACATAACCAGGAGCTTCTAATTTCCAGTTAGCACGACGTCTGTCACGACGAGCTTTTGACATTTTACGCTTAGGTACTGCCATTTACTACACACCTCCTTAAATAACTAAAGGTTCTTCAAGCTAAATTGCTTTTACCTATTTTTTCAATAAATCCTGCAAAGCTGCAAGTCTTGGGTCAATACTTTCCCTATTGCAACCGCATTCGGTTTTATTCAAATTAGCACCGCATACACTACATAATCCTTTGCAATCTTTGGAACATAAATGTTTTGTCGGCTGAGCAGAAATTATAATATCACGCACTAAATCGCCGATATTAATAATATCGCCGTCAAAATGATTTATCTCTTTAATTTTTGCAAATTCTTCATCTCTTGTATATTCTTCCGCAAAAGAATATTCACTTTTTGTCTGGAAATATTCTAAACATCTATCACAAATCTCTGAAATAGTGCAAAAAATCTTTCCCTCTAAGCGAAAACAAGTACCAGTATTAGTTGCGGTTCCTTTGACCATGATGGGACCTTCTAACTTACAATCATCTAAAAGTGGCCCAATGTCTTCGGGTTTTGCATCAAAACTAAAAGCCTTTTCATGACCAATTTGTTCAGCTATTTCCGATACATTTATTTTCATCATTGCAATCAACCTCAATTCATTATAGCCGTAGCTATATATTTTGTCAAACAATCCAAGTAAAATTTTTAGGAAAAATTTTACTTCTATGCTAAAATATTTTTTATCGCTAAAAAAATTATAAAATAAAAATCAAAGAAAGTGAATTAAAAATGTCAATAACTGGAATTATTAGTGAATATAATCCATTTCATAATGGTCATAAATATCTCATTCAAAAACATAAAGAAAATTTTCCTGACAGCTATTTCATCGCTGTTATGAGTGGTAATTTCACGCAACGTGGAGAAATTGCCTTAGTTGATAAATGGCAAAGAGCTAAACTTGCTGTAGCTAATGGCATTGATTTAGTCATTGAGCTTCCTTTTGTATTTGCTGTTCGTAGCGCCCAATATTTTGCCAAAGGTGGCATTGATTTACTGCATAAATTACACTGTGTAGATACTATTTGTTTTGGTAGCGAATACACTAATGAAAAAGAGTTAACATTTATTGCCCAAACTTCTCAAAGTGAAAAATTTCAACAAATGTTAAAAAATAAACTTGCTGATGGTCAATCATATGCTGCTGTAACTAGTGAAGTTTTAAGTAATCTCACCAATATTTCTGAAGATATTTTAAAAGCTCCTAATACTATTTTAGGCATTGAATATTTAAAAGCTAATTTAAATTTAGAAAAGCCTTTAACCGTAAATATAATTCAACGCATGAAAGCAGAACATAATAACTTGAATTATCAAGAAAATTTTGCTAGTGGTACAGCCATTCGCCATTCTTTATATACAAATAATAGCAATTTTTCCAAGCTTAAACAAGTTGTACCAGATGAAACTTATTTTCTTTTGCAAGAAATTCACCAAACACAAGATTTACCTCATTTAGATTATCTGTTTACCAATTTAATCAGTAAATTACGACTAGCTAAACTTGATGAATTAACAAAAATTTATGGTATTCGCGAAGGATTAGAATATAAATTGTTAAAAACTGCCAATGAAGCTATCAATTTACAAGATTTCTTTCAAAAATTAAAATCGAAAAGATATCCTTTGACAAATTTACAACGTTTAACATTATATTTACTACTAAATATAACTAAAGACCTTATACAAAGATTTGATGATACAGGCGCTTTATATGCCCGTGTTTTAGCTTTTAATGATAAGGGTACAGAATTACTTAAACAAATGAAAAAAAATGCTTCTATTCCTATTATAACTAAAACAACATCATATTTAGACAGCAAAAAACGTTGCCAACAAAAATTGACAACGTTTGAAGAAATGTTAGCTATAGATACTTACGCTACTGAATTATATAATTTATGCTTTAATCCGTTTAAACCATATGGAAAAGATTTCACTACATCTCCATATTATTTTAAAACGAATAATGAAAATTAATTTTTCGACTAAAAATTAAAAGTGTAAACTTTGTTGCTTCATATGAATATTCATCAATAAGCCTAAACATGTTACATTCGTCAACAATGAACTTACACCATAACTCATAAGAGGAAGTGGTATACCTGTTACTGGCATAACCCCCATTGTCATACCTACATTTACTAATAAATGGAAAGCTAACATAGAGGTAATGCCTGAAGCTAATAACATACCAAAAGCGTCTTTACATTCTCGCGCTATTTTAACACCACGCCACAATACGATTAAATACAGACATAATAAAAATGCTGCACCAATAAAACCAAATTCTTCACCAACAACGGCGAAAATAAAGTCCGTATGATTTTCTGGTAAGAAGTTTAATTGACTTTGTGTACCACCAAAAAGACCTTTACCAAAAAGCATTCCTGAACCAATGGCTATTTTTGATTGTATGATATGATATCCTGAGCCTAATGGGTCAACATTTGGGTCAATAAATACCATGATACGCATTTTTTGATAATCATGTAAAAATTGCCATATTATCGGCAACATCGCCAAAAATGCACCAAATACAATTCCTAATATTTTTAAACTAATACCTGCGACGAAAATCATACCCAAGAAAATAGCTAAAAATACTAAACCTGTACCCAAATCCGGCTGTTTTGCTACCAATAAGAACGGCACTAAAACAAATAAAGCAACTGGTATTACTTCTCTCCATTTGCTTAGATGTCCAATTCGACTTTCTAATAATGTCGCCAAAGCGATAATCATAATTACTTTAGAAAACTCTGATGGCTGTATACTGATAGGCCCTATCTGTATCCAACGCTGTGCCCCTAATGCTGCATGACCGAAAAACATAACAGCAAGTAACATGATTAAATTGAAAATATATATCTTATTACCCCAGTTTTTCAAAGCTCGATAATCGAAAAAATTCGTTATCATAAAAGCCCAAATCAATCCACCAACTGCAAACATGCCCTGTCTTTGTAAATACCAATATCTATCATCGCTAGGTGTATTTACATGAGTTGCACTAGCTATTGTAATAAGACCTACTATTAAAATTCCAATGACTGCTAAAGTCAAAGGCAAATCTAACCGACGCAGTGTTCGATGCTCTCTAATATTGAACATAATTACCTACCATTTCTTCTTTTCTTCTAAAAATACTAATTACCTATACAAAATAATAGAGGATACAACTGATTTCATTTGTATCCTCACTTATTATAGCAATTCTTATCATAATGTCAAAGTCATTATCACTTCATCTGTATCTATATCGATAATTTTAATAGTTTTATCCTCTAATACAGCTACAGTTGCTCTATTATCTTCACGTTTACTAAGTGATGGAGAACCCGGATTTAAAAATACTGTATTTCCTCTTTTTTCTAAAACATTAATATGCACATGACCAGAAATGAAAATATCTGCTTTTAAAGCTTTAGCCATTTTATCTTTTGCTTCATCTGTTTCTACATAATGACCATGAGTAGTAACTATCTTTAAGCCTTCTGCTACTACATAAGTATATGGTGCTTGAATTGGCATATCTAATACTAAAGTATCAACTTCACTATCACAATTACCACGGCAGATAACCACAGGCATACTACAAGCATTTAATTTTTCTGCAAGTTTGGCAGGATTATAATCGGAAAGCATAGGATTTCTTGGTCCATGATATAAAACATCTCCTGCATGAATAATCATATCTGCATCTTTAAAATATTTATCAAAAGCAAGTGAAAATCTTTCATGACAACCATGTGTATCGCTAATAATTCCAATTTTCATATCAAAGCACCTCTTTATCTTTATAATAAAATTATTCTAGCATTTTTCTAAAAAAAAATACATACTTGCATTTATCATTCTAAAAATATCTTCCTAACAAAAAAGATTTCTTGAAAATTCAAGAAATCTTTTCTTCTTTTATTAAAGATTATTCATAGTTTTATTTTCGCCACAAAGAGCTTCAAAATCTTTTACAAATACATCAACTGCACATCTTGCAGCATCAACTTTGATGAGATTTTCAATTACATCTGGAGCAATTGTGCTTGCACCTACACCATATTTAGCAAGCTCTAATACTTGTTGGGAATTTTTAAAACTTGCAGCTAAAATTTCAGTTTCAAGACCTGCATTTTTCAACATATCATGAATATCTTTTGCTACTTGAATACCATTTGCACCTAAATTATCAATACGATTTACATATGGTGCTACATATTTTGCCCCTGCTTTACCTGCTAAAAAGCCTTGCATCTGATTGTAAATTGCAGTACCTGTGATATTTACGCCTTCTTTAGCTAAAGCTTTGATTGCTTTTAATCCTTCTGGAATTACAGGAATTTTGATAAAAGTATTTTCACCTAATACTTCACGCATTTTATAAGCTTCTTTGATCATACCTTGCGCATCTTTAGAGATAACTTGTGCATGAAGTTCAGCTTCACTGCCAATAAAAGCTCTGATTTCACTTAAAACATCAAAAGGATTTCTTCCTGCTTTTTTCAAAATTGAAGGATTTGTAGTAACACCATCTACAGGATAATATTCATACATTTTTTTAATGGCATTAATGTCAGCATGGTCAACTAAAATTTTCATTATTATCGCTCCTATTCAATAATTAAATTTTTTATTCCATTTTGTTTAGCAATATCATAAAAAAATTGCAATTGTGCATTGCTATACAATTTAGGATTTTCTGTAAAATAATATTTTTTATCTAAATAACTATATTTAGCTTTTGCTAATGGATTATAATTTAATAATTCATACTTTACTTTATCATAACAACTACTAATAAATCTACTGATTTGCTCAATATTTTCTTTTGTAGCCGTCAATGTTGGAATAAGCGGTGTTCTTACAATTACACAATCTTTTTTATCAGTTTGCAATAAAAACTTTAAATTATCTTTTATTACTTGATTATCTACATTTGTACATTTTTTATGCCAATCGTTATCAAAAATTTTTAAATCAGTATAAAACTCATCAACATATGGCAATATTTTGGCTAAAACTTCTCGTTTAACAAATAATGATGTTTCTATCGCTGTATGCAAATTCTTTTGCTTACATGCTTTTAATATAGCTAAGGCAAATTCATGTTGGAATAATGGCTCTCCGCCAGAAAGCGTAACACCTCCACCATATTTAAAAAAAGCTTCATCTTTCGTTATTTCTTGCATAATTTCTGGTAAATTATAGTATTTACTATCAAATTGCAAGGCTCTTGTTGGACATTCTTCTATGATCTGCAACCAATTGCTATCTTGCTGACGATTTATATTCATCTTATCATCTACAAATTTTATCGCATCATTTTCGGCAATATGCTCACAAGTCTTACACTTTATACATTTATTTTCTAAATATAATATCTGCTGTTTATAATCCAATCCTTCTGGATTTTGACACCATTTACAACGAAGGGGGCAGCCCTTCAAAAATACAGTTGTACGAATTCCTGCCCCATCATGCACAGCAAAACGCTTAATATCAAAAACTAAGCCTTTATCTTCAGACATTATCATATGTTGTTCTGGCAATGATTTCATTTTGTAACTCCCCTGCAAGCTCTGTAAAATACGCTGTATAACCTGCCACTCTAACAGTGAGTGAACTATATTGTTCTGGATTTTTTTGAGCTTTTAGCAAATCTTCTCTACACACTACATTAAATTGAATATGCGGTATTTCTAAATCGACAAAAGTTCTTAAAAAATTAGCAAATTTATCTATACCTGTCTGTGTTTGGAAAAATTCTGGCAAAAACTTCATATTCAATAATCCGCCATTTGTCGTCAAATTATTATCTAAACGGGAAACAGATTTCAGTACTGCTGTTGGGCCATTCAAATCTCTACCATATACAGCAGACATACCGCCATCTGCTAATGGAGTTTGCGATAAACGACCATCTGCACTAGCTCCTAAATTTTCGCCCATAGGCACATGAGCACTAACTGTATACATGCCCATATGATAAGCTCCACCTCGATAATTTGTAAATTCTCTGAGTTTTGCTCTGAATTTTCTAGCCCATTTAACGCCCAATTCATCTACCCAAGCAATATCATTGCCGTATTTAGGTACATGATTTAATAATTTTTGACAAAGAATTTCTTGATTAGCAAAATTATTTTTCAAAGCTTCTTCTAAAACTTTTGCTGATACTTTTTGTTCATCAAATACTAATTGTTTTATCACAGCTAAACTATCTGCTAAATTAGCCACCTGAATAAATTGTATTCCCGATAAATTATATTTTGCTCCACCTTTTGTTACATCAATGCCTTTTTCCATGCAATCATCAATTACACTAGATAAAAATGCTGTTGGCAATATTGCAATATGACCTTTTTCCACAGCTTCACAACAAGGTATCATCTTTTCTACAAAATAATTCATTGTTTGCTCTAAAGCTATTTCTAAATCTGCAAAAGTTTTATAAGTACTAAGTGAACCAAAATCAGGTGCCATCTGTTTATCTGTCAATAGACATCTACCATGATTTAAAGTTAACTCTAATACTTTATTCATATTGAACATAGCCGCATCACTCCAACCAAGATTATTGCCCTGAGTTGTGAGTTCTACACAGCCAACAATAGCATAATTCATAGCATCTTGATGAGTTACACCTAAATTTTCCATTTCTTTAATGATAGCTTTATCATTGAAAAATTGTGGCATTCCACTGCCTTTGGCTACTACACGAATAGCATGTTTTAATAATTTATCATTAGTTTTTTCATGAAGTCTTACCGATAAATTAGGTTGTGGCAAGCCTAAATCTTCTTGTGCTGATAAAAATAGTTCTGATAAATCATTGCTAAAATCATTACCATGTTCATCTACACCGCCAACAGCTATATTAAAGCCAATAGGAAAACCTGCAAAGTATTTTGCACTATGCTGATTGCGTAAATAAACAATTTCATTGAATTTTAACCATAGACATTCAATAATTTCTAAAGCTTCATCTTTAGTTAAAATATTATTTTCTATATCTTTTATATAATATGGATATAAAATTTTATCTAATCTACCTGGAGAAAAACTAGACGCATTACTTTCCATATGCAAAATCACGAATAAAAACCATGTAGCCTGCACAGCTTCATGAAATGTTTGCGGTGGTCTTTGGCTGATATTTTTACAAATATCGGCTACTTTTATTAAGCTAGCTCTATTTTTTTCATCAGTTTTGGCAGTAGCAATCAATAAATCATGATAACGAAGCATAAAATCTTGTACAGCTTTCATCACAATAATTATTGCCTGATAAAAATTTTTCTTATCTTCATCTGCATTCTCATAATGATTTTGAGCATCTTCTAGTAGACCGCTGACCCCTTTTTGTAGCCATTTTTCTACATTTGGACAAATATGACCTTGTGCATGGTCTGTTTGATTTATTTTTACTACTTTGTTTATCACACTTATTTCTTGTCCAAAATTTTGTTTTATTACATCTTCTAGACTTTTGCCCTTCCAGTAAGGTACTATCTGCTCACGAAAAATTTTTATATCTTCATCTCTTACTAAAAATTTATCTTGTTTTCGTGTGGGAATAGTTTCAAATTCTCTATCCACCCAAGAAATACCGCTTTCAGGAAAAACAACACCATAGCGCACACCTTTAGTGCGATTTCCCACTATCAATTCTTCATTTTCTATACCGATTTCTAATTCTCGCAAAGCATTTACTAGTGCATAAGCTCGTTTTAAAATTATAGGTTCATTTTCATGTTGTTTATATGTTTTTGTAATAATTAATGCTTGTTCTATACTGACATATCTAGGTTGGGACAACATTTTTTCTTTTAAAATTTGTATGCGATTTTTTGTCATAAATACACTCTCCTCAACTATAAGCAACTGTCAGAAAATTCCATTCATTAATTTTATTATATAAAATTTCTTATTATTGTCAACAAATTTATATTATTTTTTATTATTTATTATTATTTTATCTGTTGATAATTTCTATATTATATTTTAATAATTCTTTTTCTTCTGTTTCCGTCAAATTTTCATCAGTAATTATTCCTTGAAAATCTTCGATATTAGCATATTTATAACTTCCCGATTGTTTTAATTTTTCACTTTCTGCCATCATATAACTTTTTCTACTAATATTTAACACTTCTTTTTTCGTAATACCATCATTTGCCATATAAGTAGTTACTGCATTATCGTGAATATCCACACTGACAACACCCATAAAAGCTAAATCAAAACGGAAATTTTTCAACATCTCTATTGTTAAGCTGCCCACAAAACCATCTTTGCCAAAATCAAATTCTCCACCGATAAAAATCACTCTTATATTTGATTTTGCCAATATATTCACTATCTCCAACATATTCGTTACAATAATAGCTTTCAAATCACTTTTAGCAATGAGATAAGCCAGCTCAATATTTATCGTAGATATATCTAAAAATACAACATAATCATCTTTTATCAAGGATAATGCTTTTTGTGCTATCTTTTGCTTAGCTACTAAATTAATGGATTTTCTTTGTGTAGCAAATTCACGATGCACATTTTCCTTTACTAATACAGCTCCGCCATACGTTTTTTTCAATTTGCCTTGCTGAGCTAATAAAGCTAAATCCTTACGAATTAAATCTTCACTGACCTTAAATTTTGCACTTAACTCTTTTACTTTCACACGACCATTTTCTTTTAATTCTTGTATAATCAAAGCATGTCTTTCTTCTACAAACACTTTTATCACCTTCAAAACTAAATTATTCCCCTTATTATTTTACTGCATAGCCTAAAAATCCAAAATAAAAAGATGAGATATCTATTTAAAATATCTCATCTTTTTTGTCTTTTATATTTAGTTTTAAAGTTTATCTACAAGCTAACACATCATTATAAAAAGCGTCCATTTCTTCTTTTGTATTGAAATTAGCTATATACATTTGATTTCCCATTGCCCCAGAAAGAGCATCCGCTACTCGTCCTGACATCTTCATGTTAGCACCGTATTTATGCATTATATCTTCATCACTCATCACGAAGTTTTTACCATCACGACGACCAGCAAATGCACAAAAAGCAGTCTGACCAATTCCTCTTAAGGAACTATCATATGCTATCATATCTGCCCAAATTTTATATACATTAGTACTTTGAGAAAAGTTCATCATGTCTGGGCTAATACCGCCACTTGGTCTCATATTTACTTCAAGCCCAATGAGCTCACCTTTTCTACCTAAACCTTCATGGTCTTTCAATAAACGGAAAAATTCAAAATGCACAAAACGACTTTTTACATCAAAGCTTTTTACTGTAGCTCTGCCCATAGCACGTGTATCATCAGCTAAATTATTTAAAATATAAAAAATACTATTATCTGCATTATTTACCACGTCCATAATAGACATTGGAGTTACATTACCAATCTCAAAAATTGGCTCTCCATGAGAATTGATAATCGCATCATAAGAATTTATCTCTGCATATATGTATTCTTCCATAATATATTCTATGTGCGAAAATTTTGTTGCAAAGAAATATGCCACTTCATCTTGATTATTAAGTTTATATGTGAAGCTAGCACCCACACCGTTATTAGGTTTTACAATTACAGGATAACCAACTTCTTGAATAAACGCCATACAGTTTTCCCAGCTATCTACAATATGATAGCGAGCTGTAGGTATGCCAACTCGAGCATAAAACTCTTTCATTCTCGATTTATATTTTACCTTTGGCATATCTTCATTATGAAAACCAGTTTTAATATTAAAATCTGTACGCAATCTAGCATCGCGTTCTAACCAATATTCATTATTGGACTCTAACCAATCAATCTCACCATATTTATTTCTAAAGAAATCTACAGCTCTACAAACTTCATCATAATTTTCAAGACTGCCAACTTTATAATATTCATTTAAACTATCTTTTAATTCTGGGCATAAATAATCATAAGGAGCATCACCAATACCTAAGACATTTAAGCCATTGTTTTTTAATTCTCTGCAAAAATGCCAATAATTCTCAGGAAAATTGGGAGATATAAATATAAAATTCTTCATAATATTATCCTTTCTTTCATCTCTCTTCGTCTTAATCTAGTAAATATGGTACAAAATAAGCTACTTGTTTATACCACCAATCCCAATCATGACTGCAATCATAGCCCCAATAATCTACCCAAGTATTAATATTTTTTTCTCTCAAAATATCATCAAGTTGACCTGTTGAAGAAGGTATTTCCCAAGCTCCTTTACCTACGCAAATCACAGATTTTTTTAGATTATATAAATGAATATATGGGTGGTCATCTGGCATATTTTTTAAATAATCCACAGGAGAATTATTATAAACAATATCGTCCATATAGCCATCAAATCCATAGCTTGCAATGTAAATACCACTTAATGCCAATAATCTATCAAATAAATCTGGTCGACGATAAAATAAATTTGTTGCATGTGTAGCACCTAAGCTACAACCAAAGACCATTATTCCAGGATAACCAGTCCAACCATTACGCAAATTCACCATATCTCGCATAAAAGGAACCATTTCATCTGTAATATATCTCATCCATTGTTCATGACGTTCTGCTCTCCATCTTGGGTCAGCGCCTTTATTTGACCATGTTTCTTTATCCATTGTATCTATGGAAAAAACCATCACTTGACCGCTTTCTATCCATGGAGCCCAAGTATCTGTCATTTTAAAATTCTCAAAATCAAAAAAACGCCCATCTTGACAAGGAATATATAAAACTGGTCTACCTGCATGACCATATACTTTAAATTCCATATCTCTATTTAAATTATAGCTATATCTTTTAAAATACTGTACTTCCATAAACTATCACTACATATAGTAGCTAAAATTCACCTCTTATTATTTTTTATTTTTCATATAATAAAGTTTCAACAAAGAAAGGAATTTGTTTTTCCCAACTTGCTTCACTATGCGTACCATTTGGCACAATGCGAGCATTCAATCTGATATTTTTTTTCATCAACACTGAAGATATCATCGCAAATTTTTGTATCATATGTTTGTATCGTGGAAGTTCCTCTGTACCATAATCCATATAAACTACAGTATCTGGATTAATATTAGCGTTTTTTATCATTTTGGCTAATTTTTGTGGACCTGTCCATATAGATGGTGATAAAGCTGCCGCTCTAGAGAATATATGATTGTATTCAAGTATTGCATATAAACTCATTAATCCTCCCATGGAGCTTCCTGCGATAAATGTATTATTTCTATCAGAGAGTGTGCGGAAAGTATTATCAATTGTTGGCTTTAATTCATTGACAAACCACTCCATAGTAATTTTTCCTAAGCTCTTGATATTTCCAAATGTTTTATCTTTAAATGGATATGGTGTATATTCTTTTAATCTACCATTATCTGGATTTTGATTACAAGCTGGGGCCACTACTATCATTTGTGTATTTGTATATTCAAGATATTCTTTTAATCCCCATGATTTTCCATAAGTGGCATCGCTGTCAAAAAATACATTTTGTCCATCAAACATATATAATACAGGATAATATTCGTCTGGTTTTTCATTATAAGAATTTGGAAGATATATATATATTTTCCTATTTTCTTGGCCTGTTAATTCTGGTATAGTTATATCCCATACATCAATCACAATTATCACCATTACTGAAAACTTATAAATTACTTTATAAGGTTACACCTTTTCAATAAATCCTTTCTTTTTTGCTTAAGTATTTACTTAATACTCAACGTGGTAACTTACGTTTTAAAATAATAAAATTTATTTAGAGATTATAAAACTCATCATGTCTAATCTCAGGAGATTTTAAGGCTTCTAGAGAGATTTTTTATTAAATATACCATGTTTCAAAACAAATTTCAACATCATCTATAAAAACTCATGTAAACATGTAAACTAATAATAAATTAAATAAAGAGGATATTTCTATATGTTTTATAAAAATATCCTCTTTAGTATTTATCTATATTTATTTAAAATATTATTTTATTTTCTTTAATAAGCTTGCCATTTCCATAGCTGCCATAGCTGCATCGCTACCTTTATTACCTGCTTTTGTACCAGCACGTTCTACAGCTTGTTCGATATTTTCAGTAGTTACTACACCAAAAATAGTAGGTACGCCTGTGCTCATTCCTACTTGAGCTACACCTTTAGATACTTCATTACATACATAATCATAATGAGTAGTTGACCCACGAATAACAGCACCTAAACAGATAACAGCATCATATTTTCCTGTTTGTGCTAATTTTTTAGCTACTACAGGAATTTCAAATGCGCCTGGTACCCAAGCAACATCAATATCATCTTCATTTGTTTCATGACGGCGAAGTGTATCGATTGCTCCAGATAATAATTTACTTGTAATGAACTCATTAAAACGAGCTACAACAATACCAATTTTTAAATCTTTACCATTTAAATATCCTTCTAATATATTAGCCATTAAAAAAACCTCTTTTCTTTATACTTAATATTTGTATTAAAGATTATTATTTAGTATCTATTTATTATTTTAATAAATGTCCCATTTTTTCTTTTTTCACTTTTAAATAACCTGCATCATATTTATTAGCAGGAATTTGAAGTGGTACTCTTTCTACGATTTCTAAGCCAAAACCTTCAAGACCTGCTCTTTTAGCTGGATTATTAGTCAATAAACGTATGCTAGATAAACCTAAATCTTCTAAGATTTGAGCACCAATACCATATTCACGTTCATCAGGAGCAAAACCTAATAAAACATTTGCTTCAATTGTGTCTTTACCTTGGTCTTGAAGTGCATACGCTCTAATTTTATTTGCAAGACCTATGCCACGACCTTCTTGACGAAGATATAATAATACACCTTCACCAGCTTCTTCAATTTTTTGCATTGCTAAATGAAGTTGATCGCCACAATCACAACGCATAGAACCTAATACATCACCTGTTAAACATTCAGAATGAACACGTACTAATACATTCTTTTTATTTCTTACATCGCCTTTAACAATAGCTAAATGACATTTTCCATCTAATTTGCTTTCATAAGCCATTACTCTAAAATGACCAAATTTATTTGGAAAATCTGCTTCAGCCACTTTTTCTACCATTTTTTCTGTAGTTTTGCGATATTCTACTAATTGAGCTACAGTTATAAATATTAAATCATGTTTTTTGGCAAATTCAATTAAATCTGGAGTACGAGCCATATGACCGTCTTCCTTCATGATTTCACAGCAAAGACCTGCTGGTTTTAAACCTGCTAATTTTGCTAAATCTACAGTAGCTTCTGTATGACCAATACGGCAAAGTACGCCACCTTCTTTAGCACGAAGAGGGAACATATGACCTGGACGACGTAAATCTTCTGGTTTTACATTATCATCAATTAAAACTTCAACTGTTCTAGCTCTTTCAAAAGCAGAAATACCTGTAGTTGTATCCACAGCATCAACAGATACAGTGAAAGCTGTTTCATGATTATCTGTATTGTGGCTAACCATCTGATTTAAACCAGCTTTATCAATGAGTTCGCCAGACATTGGCACGCAGATTAAACCTTTAGCATGAGTAGCCATAAAATTGATGATTTCTGGAGTTGCTTTTTCAGCAGCTACGATTAAATCGCCTTCATTTTCACGGTCTTCATCATCTGTTACTAATACCATTTTACCTTGTTTAAATGCTTCAATAGCTTCTTCAACTGTATTGTATTTAAATTCCATATGTCTATACCTCATTTCTTAAAAACCATTTTCACGTAAAAAATCTAAACTCAATGATGATGATTTTGGTTTATCTTGTTTAAAACTCAATAATCTTTCTACATATTTACCCACGACATCATTTTCTACATTAATTATCGAACCTACTGATTTACTAAGTAGTGTTGTAACTTCAGATGTATGTGGTATTAACGATACTGCAAAATTATCTTCACCTAAATGTGCTACAGTAAGACTTACTCCGTCTAAAGCAACAGAACCTTCAGAAATAATATATTTTAAAATTCTATCATTAGCTGTTAAAGTAACACGTGTAGCATTATCATCTTTTTTCATTTCAATAATTTTAGCAGTGCCATCAATATGGCCACTTACAATATGACCGCCTAATCTACTTGATAAAGTCAAAGCTCTTTCTAAATTGACTTTATCGCCAATTTTTAATAAACCCATATTCGTCTTGCGCATGGACTCGGGCATAACATCTGCTATAAAATAATCACTTGCTAAAAAAGTAACTGTTAAACATACACCATTTACAGCAATACTATCACCTAATTGTGTATTTGCTAATACTTTCTTAGCTTTAATAGATAATTTTATAGAATGAGTGCCTTTTGCTATAGCCTTTACAACACCGATTTCTTCTACGATACCTGTAAACACTGTATCACACCTTATCTTTATCTACTCTACCTATGATTAAAATATCTTCTTCTAATTTTTCAATTTGGATATCTTTTAGCGCTAGAGCTTCTTGTAAATTTAAAATACCTGTTCCTGCTACAGGAGTTTTCGCTTCTTTACCGCCAACAATTTTTGGGGCAATAAAGAAATATACTTTATCTACTAATTTTTTTGCAACAAAACTTCCGCTTAAAGTAGCACCGCCTTCAACTAAAATGCTACAAATATTTTGTTGTCCTAAAATATTTAGTAATTTTTCTATATCTACTTTGTCATTTTCATCTTTATCCACTACAATGACATCAACATTTTGAGCTTGTAGTTTTAAAATTTTATCTTTATCCGCTTTATCTGTAGTAGCAACAATAGTTTTTGCTGATTTATCTTGTACTACATTAGCATTTATATCAATTTTTAAACTGCTATCTACAACAATTCTAATTGGATTTTTTCCGCCATCCACTCTAGCAGTGAGCATAGGATTATCTTCTATCACAGTATTAATTCCTACCATGATACCATCATAAATATCACGTAATTTATAACCATATGCTCTTGATGTTTCATTTGTTATCCATTTTGATTGACCTGTTGCTGTAGCAATTTTTCCATCTAAAGTCATAGCAGCTTTTAAGACTACAAATGGTTTTTTATGCTCAATCCATTTAAAGAATACTTCATTTTGTTTACGCAATTCATCTTGCAAAAATCCATATTCCACATGAATACCTGCATCTTCTAAAATCTTAAAACCTTTGCCTGCAACTTTAGGATTTACGTCCAATAAACCGCCATATACATTTTTTACCTTTGCTTCTACTAAAGCTTTAGCACATGGTGGCGTTTTGCCATAATGAGCACACGGTTCTAATGTTACATATACATCAGCACCTTGCGCTAATTCTCCTGCTTGATTCAATGCATGAACTTCAGCATGTGGTGTACCTGCCTTTCTATGCCAGCCACAACCCACAACTCGATTATCTTTGACAATCACAGCACCGACTAAGGGATTAGGAGAAGTTCTACCGATTGCATTTCCTGCTAACTGCATGGCAAGTCGCATATATTTTTCATCGTAACTCAAAAAATCACCATTCTTTCTGTTCATTCTTTGGTTATAATTTTTAAAGAATTAAACAAAAAAGGCTGTTAAATGCATTGCAAATAACAGCCTAATCAGCTTTATATTATAAATTAATTATCTATACTAATTCACTTTTATAAACTAATTTATAACTTTCCATCTTTTCTCATCCAGACTATACTGTCGGCTTTGGAATTTCACCAAATCATGCAAATAATTGCTCGCGGGCTTTACCGCCGGTAGGGAATTGCACCCTGCCCCAAAGACTGCTTTATTTAGTTACAAGAACATCATAGCACTTTACTATGAATAAATCAATATTTATTCTTTATTATTTCAAATTTATTACATCTAAATCATCAGGTACATATAAATTTCCATAATAATATTGTTTACCTTCATCAGTGTATAATTCTTTGCGTTTATCTATATGTTTATCTTCTGTATGATATAAAATCAAATTTTTAACTTGTAATTGTTCCGCTAATTCGCAAGCTTCTTTTACTGTGCTATGGTGTTTTTCATATGGTTTGAAAATATCTCTATCCCCATATAAACAAAATGCTTCAGATAATAAATAATCGGCATTTTGAGCATAAATTTCACAGACTTCATTATATGGTTCATCTCCTAAACAACATAAATTCATGCCATCTGCAAATTCAGCACTAAAACCAAATTGTTTTTCTTTTGTAGATAAAATATCAAAGAAAATAACTTGCATATCTAAGATTTCTCTTTGGTCGCCATCTTCAACTACATCAAAAATAATATTTTTACCAATTTGTGCTAAATCTTTCTTTTTCAAAGTCAAATTTGCAATAGTTTCTACTACCATTTTTACTTTATCATGACAATAGATATGTAATTTGCCTTCATATTTTCCTTGGTTCATTAACGTAGCTATCTTACGCACTACCCAAATTACACCGAGAACATGGTCTGTATGCGCATGTGTAATAAATAAGTGATGGATTTTTGTCATATCTATTTGCGCTTTTTCTAATTGAGCTAAAATTCCATTTCCGCCACCAGCATCAACTAAAAAATATTCATCATCTATATTTAAGGCAAAACATGTATTAAAACATTTTGTAACCATAGCATTGCCTGTTCCTAATAAGATTAATTTTCTCATAGCTAGCACCTCTATTAACATAATAGTTGTTAGTATTTATTATAGCACAAAAGAATAAACTCTGGGTTTATTTCCTACATTTCATCTATGTATACAAATACTTACCTATAATAATACATAACCTAGTCTGTTACTTTTTATTTATCATTAAAGAAAGCCATATAATAATAATTTATTATTTACTAACATGTCTATTTTGTAGTAAACTTAATTAAGTTAGTAATTCGAAATATGCAGGTGATATAATTTGTTAACAAAAAACAAAATGTTCTTCATTATTAAGAAAGATTTATCATCGCTAGAAAATTTATTACATGAGACGGTTACATCTCCTGTTGACCTTATAACTGATATTGGAAATCATCTTATAAGCTCTGGCGGAAAACGTATTCGACCCGCCTTATATCTTCTGGCGACAAAGAGTAATCCTAATTTAGATAAAGATTATGTAATGCCTCTTGCTATGGCACTAGAAATGATTCATACAGCTTCTCTTGTTCATGATGATGTTTTAGATAATGCAGCTACTCGCCGTGGTTCTGCTACTGCCAATGCAAAATGGGGAAATAATATAGCCGTACTTACTGGCGACTATCTATTTGCTAAAGCATTTGCAGCCATTGCTAAAAATGATTATGGCACGCGAATTTCTGAACGCTTAGCAACTATTGTTTGTGATTTAAGCGAAGGCGAAATCTTACAAAACCATTTTGGTTATACAATTCCAGACTCTATTGATATTTATTATGAACGCATTGCCAAAAAAACAGCCAATTTTATTGCTACTAGCTGTGAAATCGGTGCAATTGTTGCTAAATTATCAGCAAAAGAAATTGATGCTCTCCGTGAATACGGTTATTGTATCGGCATGGCATTCCAAATAGTTGATGATATTTTAGATTTAACCTCTGACTCTAAAAAAATCGGCAAACCTGCTGGAAACGATATTTTGCAAGGTGTAATTACTCTTCCTGTAATTCATGCCTATAAGCATGGCGAAAATAGCGAAGAGTTAAAAAATATCATCGAAAATCGTCAAATGAGCTTAGAAGAATTAAATCGTGCTATTAATATCGTAAAAAATTCCAACAGTATTGATTTTGCAAGACAAACTGTTACAGAATTTTTAAATCGCGCCAAAAATATTCTACCTGATAGCTTACCACAGTCAGTTAGAACATCTTTCATTGAAATAGCTAATTTTATTGGTAGCCGTGATTATTAAAATAAAATTTTTACTGAGGTGACTTAAATGTTTGGTATTGGTTTTCCTGAACTTATCCTTATTTTAATCATTGGTCTTGTAGTATTTGGTCCTGGCAAATTGCCTGAAATTGGTCGTGCTGTAGGTAAAGGCTTACAAGAATTTAAAAAAGCCACTTCTGAATTATCAAATTCCGTTAATAATACTACTAATAACGTTTCTATAACTCCTACACCACCTAATCCAGCTAACCCAGAACAACCAGCTGTAGCTCCTGTCTTCATGCAAGAAACTGCTACAGAAAAAAATACTACTACTGCAAAAACAGAAACAACAACACCTAAAACTCCAGTTGAACCTGAAAAAACTACTAAATAATCTATAATAATTGACAACTACTTTTTAGATTATATTCTTTATTTAGTACTAAAAATAAAAATAAAAGTAAAGGTGATTTAAATGTATAGTATTGGTATTCCTGAACTTGTATTAATCTTGGTTATCGCTTTAGTTGTATTTGGTCCTGGTAAATTGCCAGAAATCGGTAAAGCTGTAGGCAAAAGTCTTCGCGAATTCCGTTCTGCTTCTACAGAAGATAATACAAAAACTATTGATGCTAAAAATGAAGACGAAAAAAAAGATAAAAAGTGAGGTAGCAATTTATGTCTCAAGATATGAACGAACATACTTCTGCTAATACTGTTACTGCTTCAACTTCAGAAAATTTACCAACAACTGAAGTTAACGAGCAGACAACTACAAATAATGGCAGTATGTCCATTATTGCTCACCTTACTGAGCTTAGAAAACGCCTTATTCGTTCACTAATCGCTATAGGTATTGGTAGCTGTGTTGCTTATTATTTTATTGAAGACATAATGCACATCTTAACAGGCCCTGCTGGAAAGCTTTATTATATGCAACCAGCAGAGGCATTTTTTACTTATATTAAAGTTGCTGTATTTGTCGGATTTTTACTTGCTCTACCTATAGTTTTATATCAAATATGGCGATTTGTTTTACCTGCCTTAATCGGTATGGAAAGATATTTAATCTCCGTTATTGTGCCTATTTCGCTAATTTTATTTTTAGCTGGTTTAGCCTTTTCCTTTTTCTTTGTCATGCCAGCTGGGATAAAATTCTTAATGGGCTTTAGCACTGAAGAACTTCAACCTATGTTTTCGCTAAAACAATATTTTGACTTTGTCATTGCCTTTTTATTGCCATTCGGCTTTATCTTTGAAATGCCTTTAGCCATTATATTATTAGCCAAAGTAGGTATTATTTCTTCAAAATTCTTAGCAAAACAACAACGCATTGTAATCTTTTTAACTTTTGTTGTTGGCGCTATTATTTCCCCAACACCAGATGTTTTTTCCCAATCTATGATTGCTATACCTATGATTTTACTTTATGAAATAAGTTATGTCATAGTTCGTTTTGCTATGAAAAAATAATGTTAATCACTTACGCAATATAAATATAAAGGAGCGATTTTTTTGGCTTTTTATGATTTAAGAGAATTCATCAACGCTTTGGAGTCTCGTGGTATGCTCAAACGCATTAAAACTCCTGTTGATTGTAATTTAGAAATCACTGAAATCACTGACCGCGTTTCCAAAATGGAAGGCAAAAAAAATGTAGCTTTATTATTTGAAAATGTAAAAGGCTACGATATGCCTGTACTTATGAATGCTTTCGGTAGCATGGAACGCTTGGCACTTGCTTTTGGTGTAAATGACATCGAAGAAATTCCTAATGAACTTCGTGAAATCTTAAGATTACCTTATATTTCCCTTCAAAATAAAATGGATTTAATCCATATCATTCCAACTGCAAAACGTGCTATTAATTTCCCTAAATATGTAAAAAAAGCACCTTGCCAAGAAGTAGTTATCACAGATAATCCTACTTTAGATAAATTCCCTATTTTGAAATGTTGGCCTCAAGATGGTGGTCCATTCATCACTTTACCACTTGTATTCACTCGCAATCCAAAAACAGGTAAACGCAATGTTGGTATGTATCGTTTACAAAAATATGATGGTCAAACAACTGGTATGCACTGGCATCTTCATAAAGATGGTGCTAGTAACTATCGCGCTTATCAAGAAATGGGCAAAGATAAAATTGAAGTTGCAGTCGCTATCGGCACAGACCCAGTAATCACATATGCTGCTACTGCTCCACTTCCTCGTGATATCGATGAAATGGTATTTGCAGGCTTTTTACGTAAAAAATCTGTAGAAATGGTAAAATGTAAAACTGTTGATGTTGAAGTACCAGCTTGTAGTGAAATCGTACTTGAAGGATATGTAAATATCGGTGAAACTCGCCGTGAAGGTCCTTTCGGCGACCATACAGGTTATTATTCATTAGCTGATGATTATCCAGTATTCCACATCACTTGTATAACACATCGCAAAAATCCTATTTATTCTGCTACTATTGTTGGTAAACCTCCAATGGAAGATTGCTTCTTAGCTAAAGCTACAGAACGTATTTTCTTACCATTATTACAACAGACTTTACCTGAAATTCGCGATATCAATTTCCCTCTTGAAGGTGTATTCCATGATTGCGTAATGGTATCCATCAAAAAAACATATCCACAACAAGCTAAAAAAGTAATGCATGCTATTTGGGGTATGGGACAAATGATGTTCACCAAAATGATCATTGTCGTTGATGAACATGTTGACGTTCAAAAAGAAAAAGAAGTTTGGTGGCGTGTTTTCAACAATATTGATGCTAAACATGATATTGTAATGGTTGAGGGTCCACTTGACGCCTTAGACCACTCCTCACCAATGGCAAAATGGGGTACAAAAATAGGTATTGATGCTACAAAAACATGGCCAGAAGAAGGACATACTCGTGAATGGCCTGATGAAATTAACATGTCTGACGATATTAAAAAACTTGTAGATGCAAAATGGCAGGAACTCGGTCTTGAGTAAATTATCTGCTCATATTAATAATATAGCTCTTCATCATTCTGTATTTGCCCTACCCTTTGCTTATATGGGATTATTCCTTGCGGCAAAGGGTATCCCTACTTTTCACGATTTTTTATGGGTAACACTTGCAATGATAGGAGCTAGAAGCTCTGCTTTAGCTATGGACAATCTTGTCGATTTGAAATTTGATAAACAACAAAATCGCATGTCCAAACGTCCATTAGTTACTGGAGCAATTAAACCTATTGAAGTAATTATCCTCATCATCGTCAGTCTATGTATATTTTTATATTCTGCTAGTCAACTAGCTCCTATTTGTCTAAAATTAACACCAATTTGTTTATTTTTCTTATTATTTTATCCGTATACGAAAAGATTTACTTTTCTTTGTCATTATTTTTTAGGTGTAGCTTTAGCCATGGCACCTGCTGGTGGATATATCGCTGTTACAGGTGAATTGCCATTTGGTATTATTTTATTAAGTGGTGGCGTTTGTTTATGGATTGGTAGTTTTGATGTAATTTACGGTAGTCAAGACCGCCAATTTGATTTAGACCATAAACTTCATTCTATGGCAACACAATTTGGTGTAGCTAATGCTCATAAAATAGCAGCTTTTTTCCATTTTATTTCTATTTTATGTTTTATCGGTGCTGGAATCTATTTTGATTTATCGTTTATCTATTATATTGGTGTATTAATAGCTATCTTGACATTAATTTATCAACATAGCCTCATCACTCCATATGATTTCAGTCGTTTAACTCAAGTTTATTTCATGCGCAATGGCATTGTTTCTATTGTCATTTTTGTATTTACATTAATCGATATTTTAAGTTAATAAAGAAGGTGTTATTTTTGAGTGCACAAATTTTATCCGGAAAAATATTTGCTAGTGAATTTAAAGAAGAAGCAAAAAAACAAGTTTTAGCTTTAAAAGAACAATATAATATCACTCCTGGTCTTGCTGTAATTATCGTTGGTGAAAATCCAGCTTCTAAAGTTTACGTAAATAATAAACATCGTACTTGCGAAGAAGTTGGTATCTATTCTGAAGTTATAAGCATGCCTGCTGATACAACAAAAGAACAACTCATCGCCAAAATTGATGAATTAAATTACCGCCAAGAAATTCATGGTATTTTAGTTCAATTACCACTTCCAGAAGCTATTACTAAAGAAGAAGCAGATATTTTAAATGCTATTTGCCCATTAAAAGATGTTGATGGCTTCCACCCTGTTAATGTTGGTAAATTGATGATTGGACAAGACGATGGTATGATACCTTGTACTCCATATGGTTGTTTAAAAATGCTTCAATCTGCTAAAATCAATATAGATGGCGCACATGCTGTTATCGTTGGTCGCAGTAATATTGTGGGTAAACCTATGGGACAATTATTACTCGCTCAAAATGCTACAGTTACTATCTGTCATTCACATACTCACAACCTCAAAGAAATTTGTCGTTCTGCTGATATTCTAGTGGCAGCTGTGGGCAGACCTCATTTTATCACTGCTGATATGATAAAACCTGGTGCTACTGTAATTGATGTTGGTATCAACCGCATTGCACCTAAAAAATTAGTTGGTGATGTAGACTTTGATAATGCTGTAGAAGTAGCTGGTGCTATCACACCTGTACCTGGTGGTGTAGGTCTTCTCACTATAGCTATGCTCATGCAAAATACTATCAATGCTGCAAAATTACAACTTGCTAAATAAATTTGCCTTTGTTATAATAAAAGCATAATTTCATAAATAGTATGGAACTGACGGATTTTAGTGGAATTAACCACATGAACCGTACTATTATCAAAAAGTCGACCGTCTGGGCATAATAATATATGCTCAGGCGTTTTTTTTTGCCTAAGCATATGTTTGGCAAAATTTATATTGCCTTTTTCCAAAATATATAATACTATCAAATTAGTTTAATTATTGGAGGTACTAAACCACATGAAAACAGACGTGCAAATTGCTCAAGAAGCTATTATGGAACCTATTGGTAAAATTGCTCAACATCTTGAAATTCCAGAAGATGAACTTGAATTATACGGAAAATATAAAGCTAAAATTTCTTTAAACTATTGGAACACAACTCTCCAACAAAAAGAAAATGGTAAACTTATTCTTGTAACAGCAATTAATCCAACTCCTGCTGGTGAAGGTAAAACAACTACTAGCATTGGTCTTGGCGATGCTCTTCATAAACTCGGCAAAAAAACTGCAATCGCTCTTCGTGAACCTTCCTTAGGTCCATGCTTTGGTATGAAAGGCGGTGCCGCTGGCGGTGGTTATGCTCAAGTAGTGCCAATGGAAGATATCAATCTTCATTTCACTGGCGATTTCCACGCTATAACATCTGCTCACAATTTACTTGCTGCTGTTATCGATAACCATATCCAACAGGGCAATGCTCTTGATTTAGATGTTCGTCGCATCACTTGGAAACGCGTTGTCGATTTAAATGACCGTGCTCTTCGCAATATCATCTGTGGTTTAGGTGGTAAAGCTCATGGCGTACCACGCGAAACTGGTTTTGATATCACTGTTGCATCTGAAATGATGGCTATTTTATGTTTGACTTCTGACCTTGAAGACATGAAAAAACGTCTTGGCAATATCATCATTGGTTACACTAGAAGCGGTCGTCCTGTTCGCGCTGAAGAATTAAATGTAACAGGTGCTTTAACTTTATTATTCAAAGATGCAATTAAACCAAACCTTGTACAAACTCTTGAAGGCACTCCTGCTCTTATCCATGGTGGCCCTTTTGCCAATATCGCTCATGGTTGCAATAGTGTAATGGCTACTAAATACGCTTTAAAAATGGCTGATTATACTGTTACTGAAGCAGGTTTTGGTGCTGACCTTGGTGCTGAAAAATTCCTTGATATCAAATGTCGTTTCACTGGATTTAAACCTGATGCAATAGTAGTTGTTGCTACTATTCGCGCTTTAAAAATGCATGGCGGACTTGCAAAAACTGAACTTGCTACTGAAAATATCGAAGCACTCAAAAAAGGTATGACTAACCTTGCTAAACATATTGAAAACATTCAAAAATTCGGTTTACCAATCGTTGTAGCTATAAATGCTTTCCCTACTGATACAGAAAATGAACTTCAAGAATTAAAAGCTCTTTGCGAATCTATGGGTGCTTCTGTAAGCATTTCCGAAGCTTGGGCAAAAGGTGGCGAAGGTGCTATCGACCTTGCTCAAAAAGTTATTGAAGCAACTGAAAAACCATCTAACTTCCAATACATGTATGACGTAAATGATTCTATCAAAGATAAAATCAATGCAATCGCTACAAAAATCTATGGTGCTGATGGCGTAAACTACACACCTGCTGTAGAAAAAACTATCGCTGAATTTGAAGCTGAAGGTCTTGATAAAATGCCAATCTGCATGGCAAAAACTCAATATTCCTTAAGTGATGACCAATTCAAATTAGGTGCACCAACAGGATTTAAAATCACTGTTCGCGAACTTCGCATTAGTGCAGGCGCAGGCTTTATCGTAGCCTTAACAGGTAATATCTTAACAATGCCTGGTCTTCCTAAAAAACCTGCTGCTGAAAATATGGATATCGATATTAACGGAAAAATTACTGGTTTATTCTAATTTTCTACGTTAATTATTAATTAAAAATCAAAACCCCAAAAGTTTGTTTAAATTAACTTTTGGGGTTTATTTTATCCTCTTTTATTAAATTTAGTCATATTTTTTAACAATCTAAGATTGATAATCATAGCGATAATGGCAAAAATCGCACCACCTAGACCAACAAAAGGCATAGGTGCAAAATTTATGATTATTCCACCACAAGCTGAGCCTAGTGCTATACCTGTATTAAAAGATACAGGATTTAATGCAGAAGCTAAAGTTATAGCTTCTGGTTTTTCTCTTGTTGCTGTCTTCAAAAAATGCAATTGCGCTGGTGAATTTTGTAAATACATTATCACACCCATTAGCAAAATATTTATCAAACCTAAAACTAAATGATAACTAGTAAAAATAAGTGCAAGCAAACATAGAGCTTGTAAGAAATATACCATTGGCATTTTCTTCATGCCACCTAAACTAGCTATTCTTCCTGAAAGTAAATTACTGATAATCGTACTAATGCCAAATAAGCTCAATACTAAACTTGTCATAGAAATAGGAATTTGTATATATTGCTGTAAAATCGGTGTCAGATATGTATAAAATACATAACTTCCAGCAGCACCACAAATTACAATAAGCATACCATAATTTATACGCATACTTTTCAATAAAATAAATTGATTACATAAATTTGTTTTTTGTCCACTGCCCACATTTGGTAAATAATGCCACAACATCAATAAAATACATATACTAACTACAGATAATAATATAAAAGTCATTTGCCAACTAAATATTTGACAAATAATCGTACCTATAGGCACACCAAAAACAGAGGCTATACTAAAACCTGCAAAAATCCAACTGATGACTTTTGGTTGATATTGAACAGTCGCTATTTCAGAAGCAAATGTCATCGAAATAGATAATATTGTTCCTGAAATTATCGCAGTTATAATTCTGGCTAATACTAAAATATAATAATTACTCGCTAAAGCACATAAAAAATTTCCTAAGATAAAACATATTGCTAATATCAATAATACATAATATCTGTTATAAGCACTAACTGCTGCTGTGATAAACGGTGTGCCTATTGCATAAGCAAAAGCAAAAACTGAAATTAAATTACCCGCCATAGTCAACGAACAATTTATGTCTTTCGCTATATCAGGTAAAATACCCACAATTATAAATTCACTCGTTCCTAAAATGAAACTCAATAAAATTAAACTTAAGACAGCCATAGTATTATATGTTTTTTGTGCCATCAAGATAATCTTCACCTTCTCTAAAATACAAATTTATTTAAACATAAATTATACTTATTCAAAGGAAAAAATCTAGTATTTACAACCATTATTCATCATTTAAACTACAAAAATCACGATTTTGACTATATTGACTATTTATAAATGAAATTAATTTTATTCTTGACATAGATTAAATATTTGTTATAATAAAGCTATCAATTGAATAAGCACTGTGGAACTGACGGATTTTAGTGGAATTAACCACATGAACCGCATTGCTATAGAAAAGTCGACCGTCTGGGCAAAGAAAATTTTTGCCTAGATGGTCTTTTTGTTTTTAGGCATAAGTTTTCTTGTATTTTATAATTTTTTATTTTTACGAAAGGAAGATTATATAATGAAAAACAGATGGCTTATCGCATTATCCGCAATTGGTATTCATATTTGTATTGGTAGTGTTTATGCTTGGAGCGTACTCACTAAGCCAATCATGGCTCAAATGGGCTTTAGTCTTCAAGAAACTACATGGACATTTTCTATTGCAATTTTATTTTTAGGTTTATCCGCTGGTTTTTTAGGAACATTTGTTGAAAAAAATGGCCCTCGTATTAGTGGACTTACTGCCACTGCCTTCTTTGGTATTGGTATGTTTGGTACAGCTTTAGCTCTTCATCTACAAAGCCTTATTTTACTTTACATCTGCTATGGTGTAATCGGTGGTATTGGTCTTGGTATTGGATATATCACTCCTGTTTCCACTCTTGTAAAATATTTCCCTAAAAGACGTGGATTTGCTACAGGTCTTGCTATCATGGGATTTGGTTTTGCAAGTTTAATTGCTGGCCCTATCATGCAAATTCTCGTTAGCAATTTTGGCTTAGTAACTAACTTCGTCATTTTAGGCTGTGCTTATATATTAATCATGGGAGCTTCTTCTTTATATCTCGCTCCTCCACCAAAAGAATTCGTAGAAAAATATTTACCTACAACTGTTAAAACTTCTAATTCTGTGGTTGAAATAAAACAATATAGCGTAGCTGAAGCTACTCGCGATTGGAAATTCTATGCACTTTGGTGGATATTCTTCACTAATATTACTTGTGGTATTGGTCTTTTAGCTGTAGCTTCTCCTATGGCTCAAGAAGTAGTTCATATGAGCCCAATTGCTGCTGCTTCCATGGTTGGCGTTATTGGACTTATCAATGGTTTTGGTCGTATCGCTTGGTCTAGCGTTTCCGATTATATCGGTCGTAGAAATACTTATATTTTATTTTTCTTGATTGAAATTTTTGCTTTCTATGCACTTGCTAATACAACTGAAGCCTTTTTCTTCCAATTATTAGTTTTAATCATTGTTTCTTGCTATGGTGGTGGCTTCTCTTGTATGCCAGCTTATTTAAGCGATTTATTTGGCACAAAACAATTAAGCGCTATTCATGGCAGAATTCTCACAGCTTGGGGCATGGCTGGTATCGCAGGACCACTTTTATTATCCTTTATTCGTGAAACAACTCAAAGTTATGCACTTTGCCTCTATGTATTCGCATTTTTATTTATTATCAGCTTCATCATAGCTATAATATTAAAAATAAAAACAACTAAAAAAGAAAAACTCATTTCAAGCAAAACTATTGCTTAAGAAAAAAACTCACTCTAAATAAAGCCTAGTAGTTAAAATTAAACTAACTACTAGGCTTTATTTATGTGCTAAAATAATATTAACTATCAATATAGTTAAATCTCATTAATAAAAAATATATGTTTTTTATAGAAAGGTTAATTTATTATGTCTGAGCTCTTCCATGAATTTTTATCTACCAATTTTACAATAACACAAGAAATAAAAAAATCATCAAAGAGTAAATTATACGATAAAACGCTTTATGAAGATTTTTCTAAAAAAGTTGATTTAAGCAATGGACTTCCAACAAATAGCACTCTAGATAAAGATAAAAATGGTCCCTATATGATAGATATAAGCTTTTATTCACCTATACTAGATATTATCTATCTTTATAATGATGAATTTCCTGTTTATTAATCATAAATTATCATAAAAACTTTGTAATTCTTTTAAGCTATTTGTTCTTTGTTTTATCGGCAAAGCTTGCCATACTTTTTCTTTATAACTTGCCTTTGATTTATCACCTAAACGTGAATCAATGATAGATACTATGCCTTTATCTGTTTTATTGCGTATTAATCTACCTACACCTTGTTTTAATTTAATAATCATTTCTGGAACCAATACTTCCTCTAAAGGATTTTTACTGCGTTTACATTTTTCATTGATGATTGGTTCTGGCAGTGGGAATGGCAATTTATAAATAATCAAATTCGAAAGTGCTATACCTTCTATGCTTATACCTTCCCAAAAAACTCCTGTTCCTAGTAACACAGAATTTACATCTTGCTTAAATTTATAAATTAATTGTTGTTGTGAAGATATTTCATTTTGTTTAATTAAAGTATAATTTAAATTCAAAGCTTTTAGCCTTGTATATACAGCATTCATATCCGCTTTAGATGTAAACAAAATCAAAGCCTTTCCTTGAGAAATATCCAATATTTTTTTCACTAAATCTATGCTTTCATCAATGAATTTTCCTCTATCTTTACTAGGGCTTGTAATATCATCTGTATAAAAAAGTTTTGCATGTTTATCATAAGCAAATGGCGAATATTTCACTTCTGATAAAATACTATCATTTATTGGAAACATCGTATTTTGTATAAAATAACTATATGCTTTCGTCAAATCTTCATTGGCTAAATTCGTCAAAGTCGCCGAAGTAAAAATTGTATGGAAATTTTTTCTCAATTTTACTCTATCGCCAAAAAATAATTCATTGATTTTTTCATTTACATTTGTAGGACAAAGATATATTATTGGATTTTTAGCATCTTCAGCCCAGACAATATAGTTTTTTTCATCTTGCCATGCTTTGAAAAAGTCTAAAATAATCTCCATATCACTATTGATTTTTCCGCCAGTTTTACGAATACTTACAGCATGTGCTATCATTATTGCTTCTGCTATTTTATATACATTTTGCAATAAATCAATCGGTATATTTATCTTAAATCTATCAGCATCTTGATGTTGTTTTTGTGCCTGTTGTATTTGATATTTTATCTGCTTATCTATTATCCTAAAAATTTTATCTATGTCGCTAAATACACCATCTATATTTTTAGCTAAATTAGGTGGTATTTTTTTTATGCTTAAATAGCATCTTTTCAATGTATTTACCAATTGCTTTCTAGTCAACATATCTGTATATGAAGAACGCACTTTATCTTCCAAATTATGAGCTTCATCAACGACAATCAAGCTTAATTCTTCAGTAAATAAACCATCTTTCATCTCTCGCTTTAAACGCAAATCAGTAGTGAGCATATCTTGATTGCAAATAATTATGCCCTTTGTCTTTTTCAAATTTAAACGTAAATTATGATAATGACAAACATCTCGATATTCACAATATTTACATTCACGATAATTATAATTTTTAATTCTAAATTTCTGCCATAAATCTAAAGGAAGTTCAATATTCCAATCACTTGGCTCTTTACCACCTTGATTTATACATTCATATATTTTCTCATATTGCTTTAAATTTGCTCTATCATCAAAAAATCTTTTAAAATGATATCTACAAATAAAATTAGTCATACCTTTAGCCAATAAAACTTCTGGAAATATTTGTAATTTCTCCATGATATAGCGTATATCGCCTTGTAATTGTTCCTGCAAAGTGATAGTTGAAGTAGCTATTACCACTGGTTTTTGTAAATAATAATTGTAATAAATAAGTGGCACTAGATAAGCAAAAGATTTTCCAATCCCTACACCTGCTTCTACCACTAGATTTTTCTTTTGACTTATGGCATCTACTATTTCACAAGCCATCTCTGATTGACCTTCACGAAATTCTAAATTATTATTTTCCATTTCAGGATTTTCAAAGAAAAAACTATATACTTTTTCTCCAATTTCTCGTAAATATTTAGCTTCTAATTTTGATTGCACTATTTTTACCTCTACTATCTATAATTTAATCAATATTGCATTCTTTAAAATGTTATTTTATTATAATATAAATCAATTAAAAATAACAAAGGAAGTATTTTTATGGGAGTAATCACAGATAAATTAGGTGCTGATTTAAAACAACAAAAAGATATTCACACTTTTTTAGAAAATAATAAAGATAAATTATTAGATATGAACTTACCTAAATATCTAGATGAACTTTTAGCGCAAAAAAATTTAACAAAATCAGATGTTCTCAAAAAATCTGGTCTACCTGTAACCTATGCTTATAAGATTTTTTCAGGTCAAAAACACACTGCTAGAAATCGCATATTAGCTCTTGCTATAGCTATGCAATTAAGTATTGATGAAACAAATATATTATTGACTGATGCAAAAGCTTCTCCTTTGCTAGAATAAAACTTTTAGGCTAATAATTTTTTCTTTTTATTAGCCTATTTTTTATTCTATATAATGTATTTTTATTTTTTCATTAATTTAAATATAGAAAATTATTGCAAAATTTTATCAATTTCATTCATCAAAAAATTAATTCTAATAAACGCAATTTCACTGAAGATATGAATTGGCTCAATAGCAAGATGAAATTATTCATTCCATATATTGATAAATCTGATTTAGATATTCTACATGAATTCACAGAAAAAGGATTAGCTAAATATATAACTTCTAATGAAGTTTCCTTTATGCTTTTCAAAAAAAATATGGAACTTGAACCATATAATCGTAAAGTAACTGATAAATTTTATAAATTACTTAGCTTAAATCGTCATAGACAATTTGGCTATTAATATTTTCAAATAAAAAAGGAAGTCTATATAATAGACTTCCTTTTTATTTTCATATTTATTATTTTACGCCTAAAGTTACTTTTTCACCATTGATATTCCATTCTTTAGTGAAGCCGTCTAATTTATCGTAAACAAGTTCATCTGCTAAAGTAATTTTCTTAATTGTTTCTGCATTATCCTGCATTAATTTAGCAATTTTTTCATTACCTTGAGCAAATACTGTAATTCTATCAGTTACTTCAAAGCCATTTTCTTTACGCATTGTCTGAACTTTACTGATGATTTCACGAACGAAACCTTCTTCAATGAGTTCATCTGTCAATACTGTAGAAATAGCAATTGTTACATCACCATCACGTTGAGCTGCAAAACCTTCTGTTTGAGTCATTTTTACATCAAGGTCTTCAGGTACAAGTGTGATTTCACCAGAAGAAAGTTCTAATTTCAATGTTTTTGTAGTTTCAAGTTCAACTTTAGCTTTTTGTCCATCAACTTTAGCTAGAGCAGCAGCAATTTCTTTCATCTGTTTGCCGTATTTTGGACCTAATACTTTGAACTGTGGTTTAATTTCATAGTTCAAATATTCGTCCATATTATCTTTGAATTCTACTTTTTTAACATTTAATTCTTCTTCTACAATTTTTGTATAGAATTCATTGAGTTCAAATGGAGCTTTTACATACATAAGAGCGATTGGCTGACGGTTTTTAATATTTGCTTCATTACGAGCAGCACGACCTAAAACTACAGCTTTCAATACTAAGTCCATAGTTTTTTCAAGTTCGCTATCAATGAATGCTTCATTCGCAACAGGATAAGCACAAAGATGTACGCTTTCTGGTGCATCTTTTTCACTATTTAAAACAAGGTTTTGATAAATAGCTTCTGTCATAAATGGAATCATTGGAGCTGCAAGTTTAATAACTGTTGTAAGTGCAGTATATAAAGTCATGTAAGCATTGATTTTGTTTTGGTCTGTTTCTTTAGCCCAGAAACGATCACGGCTTCTTCTTACATACCAATTAGAAAGTTCATCTACAAATTCTTGAAGAGCTTTTGCAGCTTCTGTGATTTTATAGCTATTTAAATCTTCATCTACAGTTTTAATTAAAGTATTAAGACGAGATAAGCACCATTTATCTAATACAGAAAGTTTATCATATTCAAGGCTGTATTTAGATACATCAAATTTATCAATATTAGCATAGAGTACAAAGAATGCATAAGTATTCCATAATGTACCCATGAATTTACGTTGACCTTCTTGAACAGCAGCATCATGGAAACGATTTGGAAGCCATGGAGCACTATTTTCATAGAAATACCAACGGATAGCATCTGCACCATGTTGAGCTAAAGCTTTCATTGGTTCTACTGCATTACCTTTGGATTTACTCATTTTACGACCTTGAGCATCTAAAACGTGACCTAATACGATAACGTTTTTATAAGGAGCTTTGTCAAAGAGTAATGTGGAAATAGCGATTAGAGAATAGAACCAACCACGAGTTTGGTCTACTGCTTCAGAGATGAAATCTGCTGGGAATTGTTCTTCAAAGAGTTCTTTATTTTCAAATGGATAATGCCATTGTGCAAAAGGCATGGAGCCAGAGTCAAACCAGCAGTCAATAACTTCTGGAACACGATGCATTTCTTTACCACAATGAGGACATTTAATAGTTACAGCATCAATGAATGGACGATGTAATTCAATATCATCAGGGCAATTATCAGACATGGATTTTAATTCTTCGATAGAACCGATTGCATGTTGATGACCGCATTCACATTCCCAGATATTAAGTGGAGTACCCCAATAGCGGTTACGAGATAAGCCCCAATCTTGAACATGTTCGAGCCAATCGCCAAAACGACCTTTACCGATAGATTCAGGAATCCAGTTGATTGTTTTATTATTAGCAATTAATTTATCGCGAACAGCTGTCATACGAATGAACCATGTTTCACGTGCATAGTATAAAAGTGGAGTATCGCAACGCCAGCAATGTGGATAACTATGTTCAAAGTTAGGTGCAGCGAATAATAATCCTTTTTCTTCTAAGTCTTTTAAAATTTTTGGATCTGCTTTTTTTACAAATACGCCTGGCCAATCAGTATCTGCTGTCATGCAACCTTTAGCGTCAACAAATTGTACGAAAGCAATACCATATTCACGGCAAACACGGGAGTCATCTTCACCGAATGCAGGAGCCATATGAACGATACCAGAACCATCTGTAGTTGTTACATAATCATCACAAGTTACAATAAATGCTTTTTTGCCATTTAATTTATTTAAAGCATATGGATAAAGTGGTTCATATTCTTTATATTCAAGAGATTTACCTGGCATTTCTTCGAGGATTGTATAATCTTCGCCTAAAACTTTTTCGCAAAGTTCTTTAGCCATGTAATAAGTGTAATCGCCTTGTTTTACTTTTACATAAGTGATTTCTGGATTTACGCAAAGTGCAAGGTTAGATGGAAGAGTCCATGGAGTAGTTGTCCATGCGAGGAAGTAAGCGTCTTCGCCTTTTGCTTTAAATCTTACAAATGCAGATTTTTCTTTTACATCTTTATATCCTTGAGCTACTTCGTGAGAAGAAAGCGGTGTACCACAGCGAGGGCAGTATGGAACGATTTTATGCCCTTTATATAAAAGACCTTTATTCCAAATTTCTTTTAATGCCCACCATACAGATTCAATATAATCATTATGGTATGTAACATATGGATCTTTCATATCTGCCCAATAGCCTACAGCTTTGGAGAATTCTTCCCACATACCTTCGTATTTCCAAACGCTTTCTTTACATTTTTCTACGAAAGGTTCAATACCATATTCTTCAATTTGTTCTTTACCATTGATGCCTAATAATTTTTCAACTTCAAGTTCTACTGGAAGACCATGTGTATCCCAACCAGCTTTACGGATAGTTTTATGACCTTTCATAGCTTGATAACGAGGAATCATATCTTTGATTACACGAGTTAAAACGTGTCCAATATGAGGTTTACCATTTGCTGTTGGTGGTCCATCATAAAATGTGAATACATCTGCATCTTCATGTTGATGTACTTGTTTTTTAAATATATCGTGTTCTTCCCAGAATTTTTCAATTTCTTTTTCGCGTTCTACGAAATTTAGATTGGTATCAACTTTGTTATACACAAAAAAGCCTCCTCTGTATACAAATAATAAATAAAAATTCCAGTATATGAAAAAAACTCTTGCCAAATAGGACAAGAGCAACTGTAATACATAACTAAAAAAAGCCTTCACCCAAAACAGGATGAAAGCTGTGCTGTCATTATACCACCTATTTCACATACCAACATATGCAACCCCTTTAACGGAGGGACCCGACACGGTCTATTCTTAAAAATTAATTTCAACCTGTAACTCCAGAGTGATTTTCCATTAAAAACTACTTGTACCAATTTCCAGCAATACATGGCTCTCTGTAACTTTTATTTTTAATTTACTATCTCTTTCATTGTTTTTCTTCTTTGTACTATTGTGTACGCTTGATATAATATCACAATAATAGAAAATGAGCAAGAAAAAATTTACCCTAAACAATTTACAATTATACAAAATAAAATTGACAAATATAATTTTATCGTTTATAATTCATTCATACTTATTCACTATGAAAATACATATTAAAGGAGGTCATTGCCATGAAAATTTATCATAATTTTATGGAACTAGTAGGTCATACACCTCTTGTTCAAATTAATAATTACAGTAAACTCCATGATATAAAAGCTAATTTATTAGTGAAATTAGAATATTTTAATCCTGCTGGTAGTGCCAAAGATAGAATTGCCAAAGCCATGATTGAAGATGCTAAAAATCGCGGTATTTTAAAACCTAATTCCACTATCATTGAGCCAACAAGTGGCAACACTGGTATTGGTCTTTGTGCTGTAGCTGCAAGTAAAGGTTATAAAATCATCATCACTATGCCAGAAACAATGAGTATTGAACGCAGAAAACTCATGAAGGCTTATGGCGCTGAGCTTATATTAACAGAAGGTAGCAAAGGCATGGCAGGAGCTATCCAAAAAGCTGAAGAATTAGCAAAAGATATACCTAATAGCTTTATTCCTGGACAATTCACTAATTTAGTCAATCGCCAAGCTCATTACATGACGACTGGCCCAGAAATCTGGCAAGATACTGATGGTAAAGTTGATATCTTCGTTGCTGGTATTGGTACAGGCGGTACTTTAAGCGGTACAGGAAAATATCTCAAAGAACAAAATCCTAGTATAAAAATCATTGGTATTGAACCTCAAACTTCTGCTGTATTAACAACCGGTAAAGCAGGGGCTCACAAAATTCAAGGTATTGGAGCTGGCTTTATTCCAAATACTTTGGATACCTCTATCTATGATGAAATCATAACTGTAGACAATGAAGTATGTTTTACAGCTAGTAAAGAATTAACTAAAACAGAAGGTCTTTTGACTGGCATTTCTTCTGGTGCCGCACTTTGGGCAGCTACTCAAGTTGCTAAACGTCCAGAAAATGTTGGCAAAAATATTGTTGTGCTTCTTCCTGATACAGGTGAACGTTATCTCTCTACACCATTATTTGAAGAATAATATTTCAAACTCAATAACATCATCATATTGTAAATATTTTTATGTGATGATGTTATTTTTTATAAGTTATTCATAGTTTTATAATAGGATAAATATATTTTAAAAGGAGAGTTTTATGATGACAAAAAAATTAGATACAAATAATTGGGCTTTTGAAACTAAACAATTACATATAGGTCAAGAAATATCTGACCCTATAACAAATTCTCGTGCTGTACCCATTTATCAAACGACCTCTTATGTATTTGATAATTGCCAAGTAGCTGCTGATAGATTTGCCTTAAAAGAAGGCGGTAATATTTATGGTAGATTAACTAATTCCACTCAAGAAGTATTAGAAAAGCGCATTGCTAGTCTTGAGGGTGGTGCAGGAGCTTTGGCTGTAGCTTCAGGTGCTGCCGCTATAGCCTATACAATACAAGCTCTCGCTAAAGTAGGCGATCATGTTGTCTGCTCAAAAACAGTATATGGAGGAACATATAATCTTTTTGCTCATACTTTAGTGGATTTTGGTATAAATACGACTTTTGTCGACATTCATAATCTAGATGAAGTCGAAAATGCCATCACAGAAAATACAAAATGTATTTATTTTGAAACTTTAGGCAATCCAAATAGTGATGTTGCCGATTTAGAAGCTTTAGCTAATTTAGCACATAAATATAACATTCCTGCTGTTGTAGATAATACATTTGCTACACCATATCTTGTACGACCTATCGAATATGGTGTTGATATCGTCATTCACTCTGCTACTAAATTCATTGGTGGTCATGGCACTTCTCTAGGTGGAATTATCGTAGATAGTGGCAATTTCGATTGGGAAAAAAGTAATAAATTCCCTTCTTTAGTCGAAGCTAATCCTAGTTATCATGGAATTTCTTTCACTAAAGCTACAGGAAAGCTCGCTTTTATCACTAAAGTTCGTGCCATTTTACTTCGAGATTTAGGTGCTTGTATCTCTCCATTTAATGCCTTCTTACTCTTACAAGGATTAGAAACCTTATCTTTACGTGTAGAACGCCATGTACAAAATACACTTAAAGTCATTGAATTTTTACAAAATCATGATAAAGTCGAAAATGTCAATCACCCTTCTATTACCTCACGCTTCGACCATAATTTATATCAAAAATATTTGCCTAATGACGGTGGCTCTATCTTCACATTTGAAATCAAAGGCACAGCAAAAGACGCCCAAGATTTTATCGATAGACTCCAATTATTCTCCTTACTTGCCAATGTAGCAGATGCGAAATCCCTCGTAATTCACCCAGCTAGTACCACTCACTCACAAATGACTACAGAAGAATTATCTGCTTCTGGCATAAAGCCAAATACAATTCGCCTTTCTATAGGTCTTGAAAATATAAACGATATTCTCCGTGATTTAGCTCAAGCTTTAGCATAATAACAAAGCCACATTATATTATTTAAATTTAATATAATGTGGCTTTTATTTAACAAGCTGTAATTCCGCCATCAACGCTCCATACAGCCCCTGTTACAAAACTAGCTTCTGGACTTGCCAAAAAATAAATTACATTTGCTACCTCTTCTGGTCTGCCTATTCTTCCTATAGGATATAAGCTACTCGCTTCTTTTATGCCTTCCTCCACATCACCTGCAAATTGATTTCGCGTAAGTGGTGTATCTATATCTCCAGGGCAAACACAATTTGCTCTGACCTTATACGGTGCTAATTCCAAGGCTAAAGCTTTTGTAAATACGGTCAAACCACCTTTAGAAGCACAGTATGCACTACAAAAGAAATTTCCATTAATACCTGCATCAGAAGATACATTTACAATAGAAGCATTCTCTCCTTGTTTTTTCAAATGAGGAACAGCATATTTACATAAAAAATAAGCTCCTTTTAAATTTATACTCATAATTCTATCAAATTCATCTTCTTCTACATCTTCAATAGCATTTTCCAGATAAATCCCTGCATTATTCACTAAAATATTTAGTTTTTTATATTTTTCAATCACTGTATCTATGACGCTCTTGCAATTTTTAGCACTGCTGATATCTGCTTGGATAAAGTCGCAAAATACATCTTTTGTGATAAATGATTTTAAATATTTTCTAGCTTCTATATATTTATCTTTATTTCTACCTACTAAAATCACATTTATTTTATTTACTAAAAATTTTTTAGCACATTCAAGACCGATACCAGATGTCCCACCTGTGATTAAAGCTATTTTCTCCATAAACTTCACCATTTCTTCATCATTCTAAAAAATAAAGTCGAGTCTAAATATCACGTGATATTAAAAACTCGACTTTATCATTTCTTAACGTTTATTCAATTAAGAATTACTGATTTACAGCTTCTTTTAAAGCTTTACCAGCTTTGAATACTGGGTTTTTGGAAGCAGGAATTTCGATAGTTTCGCCAGTCTGTGGGTTACGACCTTTACGAGCTGCACGAGTTCTAACTTCGAAAGTACCAAAACCAATAATTTGTACTTTGTCATCTTCAACAAGAGCTTTTTGTACACTTGCAAAAACAGCGTTAACAGCTTTTTCTGCATCTTTTTTTGTTAATTCTGCTACTTCAGCAACACTTGCTACTAATTCGGATTTATTCACGAAGATAGCCTCCTTTAAAATTATTATCAAATATAATTGTTCGCCGCTAAAGAGGTATTTCCTCTAAATAAGAGTCTAATATATATATAAATTACGGCAAAACTCTTATTTTGTAAGGATTATTTCACAACATTAAATCCTTATATGATGAGATTATAAAACCACCTTATTATCTCATCATATAAGGACTTAATCAAGTCCTTATTTACATTTATTTAATTATTTTTCATCTTTAAGTTTAGCTTCTTGCCACAATTCATCTAAATCAATCAAAGACAAGCTTTCCCAATTTTGTTGTTTAGCTTTTACTTTTTTTTCAATATAAGAAAATCTTCTTCTAAATTTGCGATTTGTGCCAGTTAAAGCCACTTCTGGGTCTATCTTTAAGAAACGAGAAATATTTACAATTGTAAATAAAACATCGCCTAGTTCTTCTTCTATCTTTTCTTTTTGTCCATCAACAATAGCTTCTTCTAATTCACGAAGTTCTTCTTCTAATTTATCCCATACAGGATCAATATCTGGCCAATCAAAACCTACTTTTGCTGCCTTATGTTGTAATTTATAAGCAGCCATAAGTGATGGTAAATCTTTTGGCACACCATCTAATATTGAAGTTCTTTCTGTTTTTTCAGCCTGTTTGATAGCTTCCCAATTAGCTAAAACTTCGCCTGCATCTTTTACATCGACATCACCGAAAACATGTGGATGACGGCGAATTAATTTTTCAGTTATACCATCGATAACATCTTGCATAGAGAATAATTTAGCTTCTTCTGCCATGCGAGCATGAAATACTATTTGCATCAATAAATCGCCAAGTTCTTCACAGAGCAATTTTTCATCTTCTAAATCTATAGCTTCAATAACTTCATAAACTTCTTCAATCAAGTTACGACGAAGAGATTTATGTGTCTGCACGATATCCCATGGACAACCGCCTGGGCTACGAAGTGTTTTTACTACATCTTCTAGTGGCTCTAAATCAAAAGTTTGCTCATTTTTTGGCATTTTTCCTATATATAAACTTGTCAAATGGTCAATATGAGGTTGACGGTCTAATTCATATAGAGGAATTTCGCGAATTTCTTCATCTGGCAAACTCAAATTGCGAATGAATGTTACCGGATAATCTTCTGGATAATTTTCCATCAAAGTCAATTTTGTATCTGAAGCTACATGCTGATTATATACTTGCGTGATTACAAGTGCTGATGGCATTTCACTTGGCAAGTTTTCTAAATCACAAGCATCTAAAATAGTAAGCCCATCAATAGGGTCTATATTTAAGCGCTGATATAAAACTTCCATAAAGCTCATACCTGGCATGATGTTTAATTTCACACCAGCTTCTCTGGCTTTTTGTCTGATAATCACTACTGTTCTTTCTGCAACAAGTGGACTACCTGGAACAGCATATACTACATCATGACCATTTTTAGCTTCTTCAATCAATTTTTGAGCAATGCTATTATACACATCATCAAAAGAAGCCCCTTGTTCATAAAATTCATCACAAGAAGTATAAACTACATTTCGTTTATCTAATTCAGCTACTGTAGGGTGAATAGCAGTACGCAAAATCAATTTATCTGTATTTGTTATTTTATCCCAAGTATCTAAAGTAATAAGACCAAAATCGCCTGGTCCTAAGCCTACAATTGTTATTTGTCCCATATTATACCTTCCACTTCTTTCAGAAAAAAAGTAACCGCTGTGGAAAACCGTGCGGTTACTATGGATTGTGATTACTATAAATATAAAGCAAGAAAAGTGATTTGTCAATCAAAGATTGCAATAAACTAAGGTTTCATAAGGTTTTAATGCAATTTTTTTTGCTTTTGCTTCATTTTTATAATTATTTAATATGCATTTGTAATTTGAAAGGTCATATGGCAATTCTATTTCATATGTTGTTGGATAGAAATTACAGATTACAATTAATTTTTGACCTTTATAATTGCGTTCATAAGCAAATACTCTTTTATCTTCACGAAGTAATGGTTTTATATCTCCATAAGCTATCACATCATAATTTTTACGCAACTGAATTAATTTTTGATAGTAATAGAAAATAGAGTCCTTATCTTCTAAACTATTTTTTACATTTATCTCAGTATAATTATCTGCTGTCTGTATCCAAGGAGTTCCTGTTGTAAATCCTGCATTTATACTATCGTCCCATTGCATAGGAGTTCTTGAATTATCACGGGAATGTACATCTAAAATCATCAAAGCTTGCTCTTTTGTCATGCCTTTATCTTGTAAAATTTGATAATGATTTAGACTTTCTACATCGCGATATTGTTCAATGGATTTAAAATGAGGATTAGTCATTCCGATTTCTTCACCTTGATAAATATATGGTGTTCCTCTTAAACAATGTATCAATGTTGCCAACATTTTGCCTGATTCTTTATGGTATTTATCATCACTACCAAAGCGAGATATTACACGTGGCTGGTCATGATTGCACCAAAAAACAGCATTCCAAGCATTATTTTTTTCCATATTTATCTGCCAATCAAAAATCAACTGTTTCAACTTCATAAAGTCAGTTGGTACAAGTACCCATTTTTCATTGCCCATAAAATCCACTTTTAAATGATGGAAAGTAAATACCATAGAAAGTTCGCCTGTTTTTTCACCAGCGTATTTATAACAATTTTCCATAGTAGTGCTACTCATTTCACCAACAGTGATGATATCTTTGTCTTTTGCAAAACTATCTCTAGCTAATTCTTGTAAAAATTCATGAATACGTAGCCCATCTGTATAAAAGCTTCTGCCATCTCCATCTACAGAGAAATCATCTTCAAAACCAGCCTTACTGATTAAATTGATGACATCAAAACGAAAACCTTTTACGCCTTTTTCCATCCAAAAATGCACGATATTTTTTACGTACACGTTCTATATACCAAACTTTAGTACCACTTTTTAACATCAATAATTTTTTTATTTCTTCATCTGGCTCAATACATTCACAAGTATGCACGATAGTTTCAACTTTGCCTTTTATATCACTTGCAATTTCTTTAAAACTAGTAAGCCCTGATACTGGAAAATTAAATCTATTGATATCTAATACAATTGAACTTTTTCCCTGTGATTTTTGAATATATCCATTTTGAGATAATAATAATAATGCTTTTCTAATTGTATCTCGTGAAGCTTGATATTTATTTTGTAAATCAAACTCACTAGGCAATTTTTCTCCAGCTTTAATTTTATTATTTTCAATCAAAGCCAATAAATCATGATAAATACTTTCATATTTTTTCATTATTTTTTCTCCTCTTTTTTAAGAGTCATCTTCTGTAATTTTTCACCTGTTAAAACTTTTACTACTTTTAAACATAAATTTATTATATGTTTTTTATTTATTGGCGTAATTTTTATCTGTATCGTATTTTGTTTTGGCACAAATTTTAATAGATTATCAAATTGCTTTTTCGCTAAAAGCATATTTTCTGTCTCTATATTTGGTGCTTTATCAAAATATATTTCCACAAAAGCAGGTTTTTCAATAATAGATTTTATTTTTAATTTACGAGCATAATTTTTCAATCGTGCTACTTGCATTATTTTCTTTACAGGTTCAGTCAATGCACCAAAACGGTCGATTAATTCTTCCTCTAATTGGTCTGCATGTTCGTCTGTTCGTATCGCTGCAATGCGTTGATAAATTTCAATCTTATTAGTGGCGTCATTTATATATTCTCCATCTAAATAAGCATCTTCTTTCAATTCAATTATCGGTTCTACTACTTTTTCTGGCTCTTTACCTGTTTGCAATGTTTCTACTGCTTCTTCTAATAGACGACAATACATCTCAAAACCCACACTAGAAATATGACCATGTTGTTGAGAACCTAATAAATCACCAGCACCGCGAATTTCTAAATCTCGCATAGCAATTTTAAATCCAGAACCTAATTGAGCAAATTCTTTTATTGCCTGTAATCTCTTTTCTGCCATTTCAGATAAGATTTTATCTTTCTGATAAATAAAATATGCAAATGCCATTTGTTTTGAACGACCTACACGGCCTCGCATCTGATAGAGCTGAGATAGACCAAAATAATCTGCATCATAAATAATTATAGTATTAGCATTTGATACATCTAAACCATTTTCAATAATGCTTGTAGCCAATAAGATATCGTATTTTCCTTCATAAAAATTGAGCATAGCTCTTTCTAATTCTTCTTCACTCATCTGCCCATGAGCTATCCCTATTTTTACATCAGGAAGCATAGATAATAAATGCAAATACATCTTATCTATAGTTTCTACTCTATTGTAAATAAAATATACCTGACCGCCACGACGAACTTCACGCTTAATAGCATCTTTAATAATCATATCATTATTTTCAATTACATAAGTCTGCACAGGGAAACGCTCCTGTGGTGGAGTTTCGATAACAGACATATCTCTAGCACCTACAAGAGACATATGCAGTGTACGTGGTATAGGTGTTGCACTCAAAGATAATACATCGATATTTTTACTTATGCGTTTTATTTTTTCTTTTTGTTTTACGCCAAAACGCTGTTCTTCATCAACAATCAATAAACCTAAATCTTTAAATTTTACTTTTTTCTCATTCAAAATAGCATGAGTACCAATCAAAATATCAATTTGACCTGTTGCCAAATCTTCTAAAACTTTCTTTTGTTCTTTCGGGCTATTAAATCTACAAATAATGCCGATTTTCGGTCCAAAATCATTAAAACGATTGCTAAAAGTTTGATAATGTTGTTGCACTAATACAGTAGTCGGCACTAATACAGCAACTTGTTTATTGCTCATTACAGCTTTAAAAGCAGCTCTAATGGCTACTTCTGTTTTACCAAAGCCTACATCACCGCATAAAAGTCTATCCATAGGAACAGGTTTTTCCATATCTGCTTTTATCTCTGCTATCGCTTTTAATTGGTCAGGTGTTTCTTCATAAGGAAAAGCATCTTCAAATTCTTTTTGCCATGGCGTATCTGGAGCAAATGCAAAACCTTTGCCATTCTTACGTTCTGCATAGAGATTGATTAAATCTTTAGCAATATTTTCTACAGAAGCTTTTGCTTTTGCGTTTGCTTTTTTCCATGCTGTACCATTCATCTTAGATAAACGAGGCACATCACCTTCAGAACCAATATATTTTTGAATTAAATGCACTTGGTCTGTTGGCACGAATAATTTATCTGTACCGCTGTATTTTATATGTAAATAATCACGATGAACATTGCCTATTGTCAATGTTTCCACACCTAGATATTTACCAATACCATGATTTACATGTACAACATAATCGCCGATATTTATATCTCTAAAATGAGATATTTTATCATTTTTATTTTTACCCGATTGACGTGGTCTTAACTTTTTCTTTTGACGACCTAATATATCTTTTTCTGTGATTACCACCAATCGAGATTGAGGGAATTCAAAACCATTTAAAAGTGAACCTACGATAAATGTAACTCTATCTTTGGATAATTCTTTCGGCTCACTTTCTCGTGATACAGGTATTTTTTGTTGTTCTAATACATCTTGTAAATATGCTATTTTTGTTTTATCACCCAAACAAATCAATATTTCATTTTTTTGTTCTAGCCAATTTTTAATTTCTTCACCTAATAAATGCATCTGCTTTTGAAAAGGTGCTGTAGATTTTACTGCTACACTGATGAGCTGTTCTGGCTCTGTATCTGCTATTCGTTGCATCATCAAAGACATATAAATAATATTATGCTTTTTTGCAGAAGTTAAAATATAATTCCAGTCATAGACAAATTCTTTTATCTCAGGATTTTCTTTTATACTGCCTTCAACAGCTTCTTTTAAATGTAGTGGTTCATCTAAAATTACATTACAATCTTTATTTAAATAAGATAAAAATATAGCTGGTGAGCCTGTATCGTCCATTTGCATCAATGGCAAGATTTCACATTTAGCTATATTGCGCAAAGAACGTTGACTATCTATAGCAAATTCACGTATGGACTCTATTTCACTGTCAAAAAACTCAATACGTATAGGCGTATCTGAATTTATAGGATAAATATCTATAATTCCACCACGAGCACTGAATTGCCCTATTTGTTCGACTTTATCTACACGTTCATAACCTAAAGATACTAATTGTTCTAAAATTTTATCATGTTCGTATTCTTTATTGAGTTCTATTTGCACACTAGAATTTTCAAAATCCTGACGAGACATGTCTTTTTGCATAGCAGCATTGGTAGTCGCTAAAATAATGACAGGCTCTTTTCTAGTGAGCATTCCCAAAATTTTCATTCTCTTAGCTTTTAATTCTAAGCTTTTTGCTGTAGCACTTACAGACATGACATCTAATGCTGGCAATTCCCAAATAGATGCTTCTGGCAATAATGAAGAGAAATCATTATACCATTCTTCTACACCATCTTGATTATGTGTAATAATAATTGTCGTTTTAGGATTCTGTTTATATGCATTAGCAATAACTATATGTTTTTGTGTACCTGCTAAGCCATAAATATAATTTTGACCATAATCTTGATTAAAACATTCATTTATCTTAGTTAAAGTTACCTCTTTAGCTAATGCAGGAAAGAGTATATTCATTCATTTATCAACCTTTTCTCTATTGACTATTTTAAATACGATAAAGGGGACTGTACAATATTGTACAGTCCTCAATAAAACATAATATTCAACTTATAAATATATTACTATATTTACACTTCATTGTATATAGTAATGCAAATATTACAATTGTCTATTTTCTCAAATATCTAACTAAAATAACTAAAAGATATTTATAAAAAAAGTGTATAAGCATAAAAACTTATACACTTGATAAAAAATCCCTAAAAATACTAATTTGAAGCATTTTTCTGTTTTATTCCTATTAAAACAGAAAAAATAGAAAACATTATACACATAAAACCATAGACAAAAACGATTTTATGATTTGTAAAATTAAACAAACCTAAAAAACCTGCTAAGGCATAAAAAACAACACTTATAAAAGCTCCGCTATAAGCATCTCTTGTATTTATACAGATTAAAGCCGCAATCAACGCCACAAAAGAAATTATTATCCCTATATTACCTATACCATTACTACTTTTTACTGTGGCATAAGCTCCACATGATTGAAAAGCCACAAATACAAAAAGCATAATCGTAACTATACCTATAATTAATCGTATATCTTTCAAAAAAATTCGCCTCTTTTAATTCTTATCACTAAAATAATCTAAAATCACTACATTTGCCCTAAAATAAATTCAAAAAAATCAATACTTATCTAAAATATTATTCTTTAAAGCATAATTCACTAAATCTGAATTCTGTTTGCAGTTCAGCTTAGTCATTATTCGCGTTTTATATGTTGAAATAGTTTTTACAGATAAACATAATTTTTGTGCTATATCCGATAAAGAATATCCTCTAACTATATAATTTAAAACCTCTTCTTCACGTGAAGATAAGCTTTCTTTTTTCGGTGGAATATACATCAAACTATCTAATAAACTATTTGCATCATTTTCTGCTAAATAACGTCTTCCTTCAGCTAAAGTTCTTAATGCTTTAAATAATTCTGTATCTAATGTATCTTTACGTAAACAACCTTTTGCACCTAAAAGCATAACTTCTTTGATATATTGTTGCTCATTGTGCATAGTCAATACTAATACATTTATACTAGAAATACTCTGTCTTTTATTTAATTCACGTAAGCAATCAAGCCCACTCATAACAGGCATAGATAAATCCAATAAGATAACATCTACTTCTAAGCCATCATCTAGTAAAGATAAAACTTCTTTGCCATTAGAAGCTTCTGCTACCACCTTGAAATCTTTCTGAGTAGAAAGTAATAACTTTAAACCAGTTCTCAATATACTATGATCGTCTGCTAATAAAATTTTTAAAGTTCTACTCATAATCAAAATCCTCTCTTGTTGGTATATTTTCTACAGGTATCACAATTTTTATTATTGTACCTTCATTCATTTTAGAAATTATTTCAAATTCACCTTGTAATAATTCTATGCGTTTTTGCATACTTCTAAGACCTAAATGATGATTTAATTTTGCTCTTTTTGCCGTTTCTTCATTAAAACCAATACCATCATCAATAATTTCTAAATCTATCTTTGTCTTTGTATAAATAATTTTTACCAAATGCAAGTGTAAAGCCCCTAAATTTATTTATGGGGATATAAGCTCGCTAAAAAACAATGATTCGATATCATTGTTTTTTATTGTATTATATTTTTAATAGTTATATAATACTTTTATGAAATATAAATCAAATAATAATATAGTATATTCTTGTAAATATCATGTAGTATTTTGTCCTAAATATCGTAGAAAAGTCTTGAACAATGGTGTTGATGAACGATTAAAGGAGTTGATTAATAATATTTGTCAGGAGCTTCACGTCGATTTAATCGAGATGGAAGTAAAGCCAGACCATGTTCATTTGTTTTTAGAAGTTGATCCACAATTTGGTATACATAAAGTTGTTAAACGAATAAAAGGAATATCTTCAAGGATACTTCGAGAAGAATTTTCATGGTTAAAATCAAGGCTACCAACATTGTGGACAAATTCATATTTTGTATCTACAGTTGGTGGAGCACCAATGTCAATTATTAAACAGTATATAGAAAGTCAAAAGCGTTCAGAATAAATAAATGATAAAAAGGCAGGTGATTGTAGTGAAGACATATTGTTTTAAATTGTATAAGGCAAAAAGGAATAAAAAACTTCATAAAGTTATTAATATAGCTGGAATTATCTACAATCACTGTATTGCTTTGCATAAAAGATATTATCGTTTATTTAAAAAATCTCTTAATATCTATAAGCTTCAAAAACATTTAACTAAACTTAAGAAAATAGGTAA